>Ga0209489_100930_pt1 | contig 58731 bp, 27 predicted proteins | sample SiratrowhiteBW_FD_187527 | JGI IMG/M metagenome (GOLD analysis project Ga0209489, IMG submission 187527) | Root nodule microbial communities of legume samples collected from California, USA - Siratro white BW (SPAdes) (version 2) | ecosystem: Host-associated > Plants > Roots > Nodule | place... | reverse complement strand
ATATATATATATATATATATATATATATAAATAAAAAAAATATATATAAAATATATATATATATATATATATATATATATATATATATATATATATAAAGTTAATTAAAATATTCAATATAGATAATTATATTATATAATTTAAATGTAGAAACATTATGTTTACAATATTATTTAATTATCACTTTTTTTAATTATTTAAGATTATTCAATATATTTAATGTTATTTTAAATTATTTACGACTGAAGTTTCAATTTTAAAGGAAAAATAAATATTGTCTTAAAATAAGATTTCATATCTAAGTATGAAATGTGGTTAAAATTTGAAGTAAGATAGTGCAATACATAAATAAGTATTTAGCAATTGATGTACTAAATGATAAATTATAATAGTATCATAAAGTCTTGTTATGGTAAACAAAGTGTGTTGTAATATCAAATAAATAATATTAAAATATAAATACTTAAATGCATGTAATTTTCATTAAAAAAAGTTGTGCAAGCCCCGTAAATATGCATATGTTAATCATTATTCTTCGGTAATATTATTATACACAACATACAAAAATCAATTACATTCTCATGTAAAAATAAAATTTTGTAGTACTTTTAATATTTATGATGTATTAACTTTATAAATAAATAAAGAGTAAATAGAGTGTAAAATATAAAACATTAGTATATGAATATTTTGATCATAAAATAAAATTAGAATATATCATATGAAATTAATATTATTTTAATTATTCATCAGTTTTATTCACTTCGGATAAAAAGCTTTTCTTCATTATAACTTTATATAAAATAAGCTTTGTTGTCCGATGATTATGACTTTGTCTAAATTTTATTTGTGAGAAGATAGAGTATGGTCTTTTAATTACCTTAATGGTTATATCAATATGACATTCTTTCTCGTATGATTACCTTAATGGTTGTATCAATATCACATATTCTTTCTCGTATGATTACCTTAATGGTTATATCAATATCACATATTCTTAGTTAATAATTGAAATTTACAATCTATTGGTTATAAGAGTTTTAATGTGTAAAATAAATATTTTTTATCTACAAAATTTCATTGTCTTAAATACATCATATTTAAAAAATTGGTCAAAATTAGAATAGTGTAAAATGGATTAACATGATGTGTTAGGACAATAAAAAACAATGGTAATTGGTTTGGTGATGGAGATGGTCTGATTTCCTGTGTGGTAGAGTTAATAAAGACTTATTCATGTCCTCTAAATATTATTATATTATTTAGTGTATCTATATCCACATTGCTATATGAAAAATATAATGTTCACTTTAGATAATTGTCTCACAAATGAAAATGTCATGTATAATTAAATCTCTTTATTATTTTGAAAAAAAAATATACATGAAAAATAAAGGAAATGAGAATACTTATCAAATAATAATTTGTATGATAGTTATGGTGAAATTAGTGGGCCAAATAGGCACAATCAAACTTACTATTTGATTCACATGCATCAATTAAAATTATTAAAATTACTCATATAGTAACTACTTAGGATAAATGACCTTTAATATAAATTATCATTCAATCTAAATTAAATATCACTCATTTAAATCTTCAAAGTCAAACTTCCTTTAGCTACTTATAATCTAATGTGCACTTCAAAATAAAGTCGAATATAAAATGAAGTCAAACTTTACTCAAATTTAGCAATACCAACTAAAATAATGACGTGGTTATGAATAATTCTTTGGATAAAATATAAATAGATTAATATATCAAATAATAGAGTGTACCCAATAATACTTTATACAACATCCAACCAAACATATTAATGAGGTTAAGGACACCTCACTGAACATAAGTACATATTTATATTTATATGTATATAAAAATAATACTTGTTTAATTCCATTACTTAAATATTTTGAAGATTGATGTGCAGTGACGTGTTTTTATCTTTGAGTTTGTTTCTTTTTCAAGAGTGTATACTCATATTATGATAATTGTCGTATTTATAATATAACTTCAATGATTAAACTTTTCTCAATTTTAATTCTAGTTTTCCATTTTACTTCCAATTGAATTGAAATTTCAATAGTTAGTTTATAAGAGATAAATTCTCCAAGTAATTGGTAAAAAATAATTCAGTAATTTACACTTACACCTGTAAGGTTTTCAATCAAGTACAAGAAAAGAATCTTAGTAATTTTATCCCTTTTGTGTTAAATTTGTCATATCATAAACAATAATGCAGAATTTCTGGTTTTTATACGCATAAGAAAAATCTTAAGTTATAGCCTTATAATTCCATCTAATCATTCTTTTATTCGTCTTATGATATTTAATAATTGTCAAATGATTAGTTAAGGTTCTAAATAATCTTACCATGTTCGAAATACTTAGATGAAACAATGTACTTGGTTTAGACAACTATTCTTTATGTGTTTTCTATGCAAGTTTGTAGATGTTACATTCTCATGCCTAATTTGTTTCTTTCTAATGTTATGTTAGACAAAACTTTTCATTGTAGATTTTTTTGGACTAAGAGTGTTAGACAAAGTTATAAGATTTGTCGACTTTGGTAGCATTTCATGAAATAAGAGATGAGATGAAGCCTTTGCATATTCTGACTTCATTAGACAAAAGTTCAATCACTGGTTTTGTCAAATGGTTATACAAAAACCTTTAATTACTAATGGTTGAATCAAATGAATCATTCTGGCTCAACTTTAATGGCGCTGGATGCGATTTGATGTTTTGGCCCTCGGGTTTAGTGTAGTTGGGCTCAGTTCTTTTGGCCTAGGCTCAACTTCCTTCATGGGTTCCAATCATATTCCTCTGAATCCAATGCTTCCTATTTAGTTTTTAGGCAAAATAAGCGAAACTAGTGTAACTTTCCATTCTTAGACCCCAATAATCAATTATTAACAAAAATTTAATAAAATAAATAAATAAGTAGGGTCAAAGCTTAGAAAGAGTTAATTTGATTATAAAAATTGACTCTAAAATATGATAAAAATAAATGTTATCAATAATCTAACTAACCACAAACACACGTGATTAATGTTGAATAATCTTTTTAGCCCCTTAACAATAATAGACACTCTCTTTAAAATATTTATAGTACCTTGTTCAATCTTGGTTGTTAAACCCGCAAGATTAAACAAACTAATCAACAAAAGATTTCTCTTGAGGTCTGAAACATACCTCACACCTTGCAACATTTCCTGATTGTCAAACATCTTCATGTTGACTAGTCTCATGCCTTGCATCTTATAGATTTTATTATTCCCAAGAAGAACTACACCTCCTTCTTTCAATTCTAAGGTCTCAAAGAACTCCTTCACTAAAAATGTGTATGTATCTGAAATTGATGTCGTTAACACTCTTAAAAACTCATAATTGTTAGACACAACAACAACATCCACATATTTATCTTTTAAAATTAGAGTTTTTACCTGTCTCATTACTCTCCTTGTTTGGACAATATATCTCTTGTGGCAATTGTAGCACTCAGGTTCCTTCTTTGCCATATCATTTGATGAATGTTTTGAATTCTTACATTCTGCCTCCCTTCTTTTCATGTTCTTTAACTTTGAAACATTTAAACTCAATCAATTATCGTATTCCTTAGACTCTTAATGCTTTTGCATCTCCTTAGTTTGAATTGAGGTTTGAACCTCCTCAAGAATGGTTTATTCCTTCCTAAATAGGAAAATATCTTTAAAATGCTCAAACGTCTCAGGTAAGACATTAAGAAGCAGTACAACCTTATCTCTATATTCAACCTTCACCTTAATGTTTTTAAGATAATTTAGTATCTTGTTAAAATCTACTAGGTAATCCACCATCGTTCTTGATTTTGTCATCTAAGTGAATATAATTATTGCTTCAAATAAAGTCTACATGCTAAAGATTTCATCATATACAATGGATCAAGTTGCATCCACATTGATGCAAGATTTCTCTCATTAAGTACCTTGTGTCCAAAACATAGAATTATAATGTTTATGTATTGTTAATCATGTTAGTCTTCTCCTTCAGAGACAAAGACACTGACATGCTTTCCTTCCCTTTATTGCATTAGCACATCCCTTTTGTATTAAGATAACTTTCATCTTGATTTTCACAATCTGAATTTGTCCACACCAAAAAACTTCACAATGTCAAACTTTAACAGAGATATCATATTAACCATATGTTATGAAAATAAAGAAATGAACGAAAAAGAACAAAGGATATGAGAGTGAAAAATATATCTTTCTTATCTTATTAATGAAAGAAAGGTAATCTATATAGTACATGAAATAATAAAATCATAACAAAATAGTTACTCTAACATAGTTGCTAATAATCCTCACATAATAACAAGATTATAACATAATCGCTAATAATCCTCACATAATAATCACTAATAATCCTCATATAAGAATTATTTATTAATGTTTATTAATACCCCCTCAAGATGGAGCATAGAGATCAATTAAACCCATCTTGGACAATATATGTTAGAACAACTTGGGTATGAGAAATTTTGTATAGATGTCAGCAACCTGTGACTTAGTGTTGATAGGGAGCAAACGAAGAACACCATCACGAACCTTTTCTCTAGCCACATGACAATCGATTTCAATGTGTTTGCTACGCTCATGAAACACAGGATTGACAGCTAAATTTAAGATAGACTTGTTGTCACAAAAAAGAACTACAGTGGCCTGAGGAACAATATGTAGATCACAAAGCAGATAAGATAACCATTGAATTTCTAGGTTGCTGATGCCAAAACATGATATTCAGTCTCAGAGGAGGACCGTAAAACTATGTGTTGCTTCTTACATCGCCAAGAGATTAATGAATCACCAAGAAAAATGCAGAAGTCAGTAACGGAGCAGCGAGTTTTAGGGCATGATACCCAGTCTGAGTTACAAAAACCTTTCAGTTGTAAAGGAGAATCACTAAGAAAGAAGAACACCCGACCAGGATTAGCTTTAAGATAACGAAGAATCCTGAGTGTTGCTTGATAATGAGCCATCGTAGGAGCTGATAAGAACTGTGAAAGATGATTGACAACAAAACAAATGTTGGGCCTAGTGTTGTCCAATGAGTCGTCGATACATGGAAATGTCTTCAAGGAGAGGACTCTCTTTGGAATGAAGCTTTATTTGAGGATCTATAGGAATGGTAGAAGGTTTGCATCCTAACAAGCCTGCAACATCTAGAAGTTATAAAGTGTATTTCCTTTGGTTAAGAAAAATACCCTTGCTTGATCTAGCAACTTCTAATCCAAGAAAAATTTTCAATTGACCAAGATCTTTAATTTTGAATAAATAATCAAGTTGAGATTTGACTGAAGCAATTTCTTGAGTATCATTCCCTGTCAAAATCATATCATCAACATAGACAAGGATGCTTGTGAATGCACCAGTAGTAGATTGTTTAGTGAATAAAGAAAAATCAGATTGTAATTGGATATAACCCGAAGCTATAAGGACTGTAGACAACTTTTCTACCATTGTCTACTAGCTTGTTTAAGACCATAAAAAGAGATTTTCTCAGCTTGCAGACCTGACTAGGTTTTGGGGGAACTACACCTTTAGGAACCTCTATATAGACTTCTTCATGAAGATCTCCATGCAAGAAAGCATTGTTGATATCAAGTTGTTCAAGGAGCCAATTTTTAGTGGCTGCAATGGCCAGTAAGAGCCTTACAATAGTGATTTTAGCCACTAGAGAAAAAGTTTCTCTGAAATCAATGCCTTGTTGTTGTGTGAATCCTTTGCCTACTAGCCTAGTCTTGAATCTCTCAATTGAGCCATCAGCCTTGTGTTTAGTCTTATACACCCATTTACATCCCACTGTTTGTTTTCCAATCGGAAGGTCAGCAAACTCCCAGGTTCCAGTTTGAACTAAAGCATTAATCTCATCATCTATGGCTTTCCTCCAATTCTCATGCTTCACTGCCTGTGCATAAGTTTTGGGTTCTACAATGGAAGAGATACTAAATGCAAAATGCTTATAATTGTTAGAAAATTTTGAGTAATTAACAAAATTGGAAATGGGATATTTAACTAACGATGAATTTTTGCTCTCTATGCCCACAACTATGTTGCAATGAAAATCCTTGAGGTAAGCAGGAGGTTTGATGCTTCTAGTGGATTTTCTTATAACAGGGGATATAGGATTATCAGGACCTATGAGAGTGGGAAAGGAAGAATTTTGTTGTGGGACAATATGTGGTGTTTGTTGATTTTGTAGTGGTGTAGTGGGAGAAGAATAATTTTGTTGTGGGACAATATATGATATTTGTTGGTTTTGTAGTGGTGAGGAGGATCTAAGGAAAGAGAGATCAATGTCTTGATAATCAGGAAAATGTGACATGACAAAATATTCACTATTTGTATAATTGATAATATATTTTAAAAAAAACTATTTTCATTGAAAGAAACATTTCTGGATAAAAAAACCTCTGTGTAAATCATAAAGAAGTGAACTCTTGATCCCTCGTCTGTGACCTAAATAAACACACCGTCTAGCCCGAGGATCAAGTTTCGTCCTATTTTGAGTCAAAGTTTATGCAAAAGCTTCCCAACCAAAGACTTTAATAAAAATTAAATCAGGAGAAGAGTCATACAAGATACCATAAGGACTTTTGTTATATAAAACCTTGCCAGGCAATCCATTGAGCATAAAAACTGCATGAGAGACGAAAAAATTCCAAAACAATTTTGGCAAGTTACTTTAAAAAATAAGAACCCTAGTAATATTTAAAATGTGTTGATGTTTTCTCTCTACCACTCCATTTTGTTGTGGAGTCTCAACACAAAACATTTGATGTTCTATGCCTTTGAGAGAGTAAAACTGATGCAAATTAACTTCAGGTCCTTGATTAGACCTAATGCATTTGACAGTAGTAGAAAATTGAGTTTCAACCAAAGTAATGAAAGATTTAATACAACACGGTCTTCTGATTTAGTTTTCAAAAGAAAAATCCAAGTATGTCGAGAAAAATCATCCACAATAGTAAAAAATTATCTATGTCCATCCACAGAAATAATGGCTAATGGTCTCCAAATATCCATATGTAACAAATAAAAAATTTTATTGCTTGAAGAGGTGCTTACAGGAAATGGAAGTCTTTTCTGTTCAGCAAGAGGACATATTTAACAAAAATCATCACATGTTTTGCTAGAAATGTAATCAAACTTTGCTGACAATACAGATAGTTTGTCCTTAGACAAGTGACCTAGTTTAAAATGTCAATCATTCACCTTATTAACAGACACAATTTATTGAAATTAAATCTGGGGCAAAGTATTTTTCTGGTCCTTTAGGATTTTCAAGAACATAGAGTCTGTGGTGCATCTTAGCAAAACCAATCATCCTCATAGTGTGATTGTCCTGTATTTCACAGATTTGATTAGTAAACCTAATGGAACAATCAGATTTTATGACTAGTTGAGATACTGAAATGAGATTGAAGTTAAATCCTGGTATGTATAGTACATTATACAGAATGAATGTAGTAGAAAATATGATAGTGCCTTTAATGTTTGCATAAATTGTAGTTCCATTAGGTAACTTGATGGGAACATCAGGAATAATTCTATATGTAGCAAACTTATCTAGAGATGAACTAATATGATCAGTGGTACCTAAATCTAAGATTCAAAGGACAAATTTTGGTAGTGATCTTAGGTTGCAGATGATACTTGTGGATGTATTGAAAATGTGATGATGTTCAGTGTTAGGGGTTGCATCTAACTGAGATTGCTGAAGAAGAGTCAGGAGAGAGTTATATTGCTCTTTGTTCAAACTAAAGCGAGAAGACTACTGGGATTCATTTTGGTTTGTAAGTGTCTCACTCTCATTTGCCTTTTTAATTGCAGTGACATGGTTAACAAATAATTTTCTCCTTTTGTAGTTTGGTGGAAAATCGTGCAAGCGATGACATTTATCAATTGTGTGACATCTCCTACCACAATGTGTGCATATCTTACTATTATAATGATTGTCATCCTTGGTCCATCTCTTTGCTTGAGAATTATGAGAATTTCTATTGAAGGAACCATAATATATACTGGAATAATCATTCAGAAGATTTATCAGTGGATTATTGAACGACGAAGTAGTCATATTTGCTATTGAAAATAATAACACTTCTAAAGCCATAATAGATGATGAATTCTTGCAAATGGAACAAAATCCGAGTTGGTATAGTGGAGCTTTCTCGGTTAGAGGCTCTAATACCATAACAGAGATATCATATTAACCATATGTTATGAAAATAAAAAAATGAACAACAATGAATCAAAAGGAACAAAAGATATGAGAGTGAAAAATATATCTCTCTCTTATCTTATTGATGAAAGAAAGATACTCTATACATGGAATAACAAAATCATAACAAAAAAATATTTACTCTAACTTAATTGCTAATAATCCTCACATAATAACAAGATCATAACAGAATCTTTAGTAATCTTCACATAATAATCACTAATAATTCTCACATAATAATTATTTATTAATAAACTTGGTGGCAATGTCTTTAAACTTTGCTCTCTTTGACTTTCTTTCTCTTGTTTTACAAATGGTGTCAATTGAGTTTTTACAACAATAATAAGAAAACATAAGAATAAGAGGGTGTGCTAAAATTCTCATAAGTGTTGCTCTTTCTTTTTAGTGTTTAAGTTTATGTTTACAATCAAAAGGACATAATGAAAATAATTATTACCATGAGTCTAACCATCCTCTCATTTACTCTACTTGAAACACGTTCAATTAAATATAAAAAAAATAACTTTTATTTAGCTTAAAATGTGGCCAAGGTAAAGTTAAGATAAAAGAAATGATTCAAAGATATAAACCAAAGAGAAAAGAGAAATGATGAGGAAAGAGTAAAAAATAATTAAAAAGTTAAAAATGATTAAACTAGAATCAAAGTTAATTCTTTATTTTTCCACTTTTTCTCTAATTTTATTTTATGTCCATTTTTTTCATCAAACCACGCATATTTTTATTTTTATTTTATTTTTTATGGTCTTATTTCAAACATTATCAATCAACTTAGAATGCATTAAAACCTTAATATTCATCAAATCAACCACAAGGTTAAGTAACACCCTTACACTTATTTTTTTTAACCAATTTCCTAAACAATTTCAAATCTCCTTTAATCCTTAAAGTTGGACATATCATGGTTTTTCCACTTTCAAGGCCAGTAAAGAGCTACAAAATCATAAAAAAAAATTAATAAGGCTCAAAGGAGTATAGAAATGAAGTTAATGCAAGGTAAGTCAATATGACTAACTAGTTGAAAATGAAAGAATACCTAAACTATAATATACGTGAACAAGTAGTATTAAAAAAGTCAAGTTATAAAATGCCTACAAATATAAGTGAATCACAAAAAAAGAAAAATAAGCTTAAATCTCAATATAGTAGTATACTTTACGAAAAAATTATCCATAACCTTATTATCATGAAAAATTTATATACTCATCTGTAATACACAAAATCTATCAAAGATTGAGAAAACATAGATATCCACTAATAAGTATGCTAACCAATGAAAACTATACGAAAATAAAATAGACTAAATATAAGAGCATATTTATTATGATTGAAACGTCTAACTAAAAATTATGAAAATAGAAAAATAGTCTAAATTTAGTAAATTACATGTTTATTTTGAAGTCCTAAAATTGTAAAATGGAATGCAATTGAAATCAGCAAAATATAATATCTAAAAAGAGTTATGTCCAAAAGAATCACTAAATATTGAATTATATCAAACTATAAAATTAAAATTAAAGTAATTATATAGAATAAATCAAATTTATTACTACTAAAAGAAAATTATTTAAAATTAAAAATAAAATATAAAAATATATAGAAAACATTTTCAATATACGATAAATTAAAAAATATGTACATAAAATATGTATTATCGTCTAAAAGATACAACAAAATAAACTTAACATTATTAAATACTATTTAAAAGATTATTCAAATATATCATATAATAAATATATGTTATCCTATGAGTCTCAATGGATATGTCAAAATCATTATTTTCAATGAACTTAATTTATAATTCATATAAATTTCATGAATTGCACAATTACATAGAAAGTACCTTTATTGTCCTTGTTACTGTCATTCACACTAATAAAAGACAAAATATATCTATTATCAATAAATTAAGAAGGAAAAAGATAAATAAAGTGTGTGCTTATTTGTTATTAGACAAAAAAAAATCGATAGTAAAATAGATCAAAATAATATAAAAGGTAAACTAATGAAAGTGTTTATATCAATATTTAAAGAATCCAAACACTCATCAATACTACTATTGAAAACAATTTTAGCATAATCAATACTAAAAAACAAATTATTCACATTCAAAAATGAATTTCTAGAGGTAAGAATATTATTCATTGTTAATCAGTTTATAAAAAAAATAAATTCATATACAATTAAAAAGTATTGTTTCACAAATTATAAGTATCATCATAATAGTAAAACTAATCTCACAAATTGTAGAAGTCAACATACCTTACAAAAATAGGTCAAGAAGAAGTTGGAGAAAAAAATGTAAGTTTTTAAATAAGGGTAAATAATATACGGTGATGAAGAAAAAAAAAATAGAATGTAGAAAATGATAAAAAAAAATTTGAATGGACCTTTCATATATTTTGTGATCATGCTCATCGAGGCAATGAACCTAACAAATATCTTGATAGAGCATTTTCCTTAATAGAGTTTTTTGAGATTAATGGTGAAGATTTTCGTTTGAACAAATTAAAAAAAAAAAAAAAAGAATGAAGAGATTCACACAAGCAATGAACGATGTTGATTTCAACTCGTTAAGTTTGTAAACTTGTGAGTGTTTAATAGTAAAAATATGGAAAAAAAATGCCTTGTGTGATAATTAATGCAAAATGGTGTAACTTCTCTAGTTAATTATGTTAAATTGTGATTGAAACATTCTAATTTAAAAGTATTTTTCTATGATTTTAGTACTAATAAATTTAAATAGGTCATCCTTAAAGGTCTAACAAACTTTCTTGAAGCCTTTAAGAAACTTTATTTTGAGCCCTGAAGTTCAACTCTTTATCTCAATAAGTTTCTCAAAAAAATCTTAATATGATATATATAAACATGTCAAATTAGGTCAAGTTATGATACTAAAGACTCTAAAACATGCAGCATAATTTATTTTCACTCCCAGTTTCTTTAAATTTGTAAATAAATTTTTTTGTAATGATTTTATTGATAACATTATAATCATTTGCATATCTGAAATGATTTGCAGGAGCATTGAAATTAGGGATAAGAATAATAAAAGCACCATTAATTTCTTTCACACTGTTGGCTCAGAAAATCATCTAGGAGCATCTGGTCAACCAACATTTAATTAACTTAGAAAATTATTAAATTCAAAATAAGCACACAATAAAGCGTTTTCAAAATTCACATTCCCATGCTAAACACAACTGTTTTAGTCTTTTATTATCTAGTTTTTAATTATAACCTTTAGTTAACTTTTTACAATCAATTAAATAATGCATTGATCACTTATTAATACCTTCTATAAAAAAAAACTCTCTCTCTCTCTCTCTCTCTCACACACACACACACATATATATATATATATATATATATATATATATATATATATATATGTAATATTTTACATGCTTCTTTTCCTTTGTGTTTGAATAAAATTATTTAATTTTAATTAATTTATCCATCATATTCAAGTGTGAAATGATTTCTTATATAAATCAACTGAAAAGAAAAAAAAAATCAGAATGTATGTTTCCAGTATATTATTAAAATAAAAAGGGTTGTTTCATGTGTTGCACACCAAGTCAACACTTTTGATGATTGAGATATGCGACACGATATATTAACCTTTATAAATAGTTTCTAATTGTTTTCTTAATATACCTTTCATGAATAGTTTAAATTTGTTTTGTTAATATATTTTTCTTTATTAGTGTATTGAAACACTTCTTATAAAACAAAATTATAATGAACTGAAACTAAACTCCAAAACATATAATATATATAATATATTAAATGTAGTGATCGCTTTGATTGGATTGATAACACCTTGCCCCAATTTTCCATCCGTGCAAATTGGAGTCACTGTACAAAACTAAAATCAATAAAAAAAAAACTTGATAGATAATTAGATAAAACCAAATTGAAACATGTTTTAACTTCTTTTTCTTTTTCTAAATTTTACATATTTTCTTAGATAAATAAAGGTTGATATATGAGAATTATACATAATTAGTTGCTATTATCATAACTATTTATTTTAATTCTTAGATTATAATATGTAATACAATCCCTTTATATTATTACTATACAATTATTTTCTTATAATAATTTATCATTTCAATATATTGTAATATATATTATATTTAATTTTGTGAAAAGCATATATTTAATTATGAATTATTTAACTTTTTAAAATACTCAAATTGGCATATAGTATCCTCTATTATTAACAACTAATCTGTGTAAAAAAATACAATTAACTAACTTTAATAGGATCTTTCTCATACAATTTAATTATAATTATTTAAGAGAAGTTAAATTACATGTTGATAATAAAAATAATTTTATACTGCTGTTAAATTTTAAATCATTATATCATATGTAATAAAACTTGTTATGTTTTTAAAATAATTATTTCAAAAGTTATATATATATATAAAGATGATTAATTCAAATAACATAAGATTGATCACAACTTCTTTCTTTCGTCCCCTGTTTAAAATAAGAGATCATCTTACAGTATCCTTAAAAACAATAATTTGATTGATACATACATATATATACATACATACATATACATACATATATATACATATATATATATATATATATATATATATATATATTCATCATATCTTAATTAAATAAATTATACCTGAATAAATACTTCTACTCTTTAATTTGAGAAAACTTAAACCTAAACAAATTAAAAAAGTATTTCAATTTGCAGTCTTATCCTATCATAAACTTTAACAACAATAATTTTTTGTATGCTCTAATGGGTACATGCCAGGAAGGGTAGAGCAACTGTGTCCATAAAAAATGGGAACCTGTCAGCTACTTATTCAACAATTTCTTTCACCTAGAATATTTACTTCTGCACACCAAAACCTAAAAAACTTTCTTATGATTTCAGTGTTCCATGTTGATAATAATCTAACTGCAACAATACACACCTGCAAATTCTGAGACTGCAGAATAGTAGTAGTAAAATATTAAAATATATATGCCAAAGGGTGTTAATTTAAAATGAAATATATTAACAACTAATAAGAATAACAAATAAAATGAGATAGGTTCTTGGAGCATGAGAGCCACATCTTTTTCTGACAGCACTGTCCCTTATCATTTCTCCAATGGAAACACAGCTTGTCACTGCCAAGTGGCATCATCCTCCATGAAACTTCAGATAGCACCCACCATGTGCTTGGAGCTTTAGATTTCCTTTCATTTTAAATATACCATCCAAACCCAGATAAGCAAGTTTGGATTTTTCATACTTTAATATTATTATATATTATATAGTATTATTAGATTAATATTAAGAGAGGATAATATAAAGAAAAACATCAAATTAATTTTCTTATAAACTGAAAATAAAATTTGAAAATATTATTCGGGAAATTTCTAAAAATAACTTATATAATTTTAAATTATTAAAAGTTAATTTTTCTACAAGTATTGAAAAAATAAATATATTTTAGTATGTTTGAAATATAAAACCCATCTATGTTGAAGAAGAGTCTAAAATTATTTATGTTACTATTATGTATAATGATTATGATGTGAAGTAAACGTCAAGTTGATTCTTTAAAAATCAAATGATCCGAGTTACCAACATATAATACTATACAAACATATCTTAATTCATGAAAATATAATTTAGTTAATTTGTGTAATCATTGAACAATCACCACATATATTCTTTAGTAGAGTTTCATTTTGTTGTATTTTTAATGTAATTAAGATTTATTTTAAACATGATATTTAAAATAATTACTGCAGAAGTGAAGTACTTTAGTTATATAAGAAACCTCATCCTATGCTAGAGTCAAGTTATTCTTTTTATATTCTTAAAATTTAATAATTTTTTATTTTTGACCAAATCTGTTGAATCTTTTTCATGATTTTTTTATTTCTAATAGCCGTCAACTGGTCCCATGTTCATTTATTCCCATGTCGCCATGTTTTTCTCGCAGTTGAGAAGCACAAGCACCATTTTACCTTAGGAATTGGTGTGTTCTCTCTCTATCTGCTGATGTCACTGTCTTTATTGCTGTTAAAAACTCTTCTATATACTTCGTTCTCACAGTTGTAGAGACAGAGAGAAAGAGAGAACAAACAAGGTGCCTCTGTTTCTAACTTCTACCAACCTTCTAAGTTCAACAAGTCTGAAAAAAAACCTGCCTTTGCCCTTAGCTCAGGTGGAGTTCTTCTTTTTCTGCTCCCTGTCTTTATGTAGCAAATAATGGTAATAATTAAAACGAATCATGGGGTTCTTTATTTTTGCTTGAAAGTGAAAAAAGTTTCATCATTTCCTATGTTGTCAAAGTGTTTATTTTTTATGGAAAGTTGTTTTTCTTTGGTTTGGCTTTGTTTATGAGGCTTGCAGAGTTAGTCCAGTTTCCTGTCTCAAAATATGCCCAATTTGTTGGGTTTAATGTTTTGTTTAGATTCTTGTTTGTCATCGGTTTTGTTTCTCTGGGTTTGTAAATGTGCTTGTACTTTCTAAGTGTGGCTGAGAGTTGAATTTTCCTCTTTGGGAGCTCGGGAATTGTATTTTTTGGTGATTTTTTTATTCACAGTTCAGAATGGCAAAAACCAGTCATGGTTCCATTTCATTGGTTTGCTTGTTCACTCTTCTTCTAGTAAAGTTCCAAACATGACCCACTCAAAGTCTTTCTCTTTCTATTCCTTTTTTATTGTTCATTTTAAAGATTTGTTTATGCTTATTTGATTATTCGGTTTGCTGGTACAGATTATTTTATTATGCCTTTAAAGGGTGTGCGTCAATAAGTAGTCAAAATCTGGCACTCAAAAGGGTCTTTGCTTATGATTTTTCTATTCTATACAAAATCACTCAAATGGGTCTTTGGTTATATGATTTTCTATTCTATACAAAATCTAAAGTTCTTTTCTTTTTGTGCCAACAGATAACTGATTTGGTTAGCCATGAACAACAGTGTTCCTGATTGGAATTTTGGGAGTGATTCCTGTGTCACCACCAATCAAAAGAAGCCTATGGGGTGTGTGTGCAATTTTTTTCTGTCAAAGCAGAATACTGTTCTTGTCCCAATTGAACTCTGCTTAAATTGTAACAATCCATGTGATGTGGTCAATTCTACAGGGTGGACCAAGAGCTTGTGGAGCTCCTATGGCAAAATGGCCAGGTAGTGTTGCACAGCCAAACACATAGAAAACCGGTTCAGAGAGCTTTTCAATCAACATTAAGGACCAGTGAGCCATATGGGAACTCAAGTAACTTGATTCAAGATGATGAGACAGTCTCATGGATCCAATACCCTCTTGAGGATCCATTGGAACAAGAATTCTGTTCAAACCTTTTATCTGAATTGCCACAGTGTGATGTTGAGTCTTATAAGCAAATTAAGCCATTTGAAGAGGGAAAGTTTACTAAATTAGATGCTTCTAGTGCCCCCCATGTGACTGTAAGTTCACAACCACCTACTATGAAACCATCCTCTTTTCAGGAATTCTCAGGAATTCCTATACCTGCTCCAAGATTCCATGTTTCTGATTCACCTCAGAAAAATAATAATGACTTGAGTGGACCATGTAAGGTCCAAAACTTCTCTCACTTTTCACCACCCTTTAATGTTTCTTCAGCATTGCCTAATGCGCATTTTAGAGACAAAATTGCTGGTAACATGTCAAAAAATGAGGTTAGAGAGTGCTCATTGATGACAGTAGGATCAAGTTACTGTGGTAGCAATCACATGACCCAAGATCCAGATGCAAGCAGGGCTTCAAGCAATGGTGTTTGGACTACTACTTTATCTGTTGGCCCTGAACCTGTCAGAGATGATGTGCCGAGAACAATTCCTCTGAGTGAGAAAGGGAAATCAGAGATGCTTGAACCAACTGCTACTTCATCTTCTGGTGGCTCAGGTAGTAGTCTTGGAAAAACTTGTTCCTTATCTACCAGAAACCAGAGCCAGAAAAGAAAAACAATAGACGTGGAAGAATCTGAGGAGCATAGTGAGGTGAAGCCTCCCTCTCTGTAGTTATCTTCATGATTAGATGCTTTTATTCTTTGACACACTGAGCTACATCTTTATGTGTAATAGGACACAGAACTTAAATCACCAGTTGGAAACAAGACATCTCAACGGACAGGGTCGGCTCGAAGGAACCGTGCTGCTGAAGTGCATAATCTATCAGAAAGGGTGGGAATTTTAGCACATTTTTTTTGTGAACTTAACTTTTGTAAACTTTATTCTTACTAGTGCCGGTATTGTTTTATTGAAGCAGAGAAGGAGAGATAGAATCAATGAGAAGATGAAGGCATTGCAACAACTCATACCTCACAGTAGCAAGGTTAGTTATCATAATGAATGTGGACTCTACTGTCATAACTTGTTCTTTGGAGATGCATTCAGAGTCAGATAAAGCTGCAATTGTGATTCTCTGACTGCTCCGTTTAAAGTGATACAGTCAACACAGAATGTGTGAAATTTGCTTTAAAAAAAGAAGAAAAGAAGGAATTTGTTGAGTTTTTAAGGAAAATGAAAATCACTTCTGTTGAGAGCCATATTTAGCATATAACAATTGGACAGATTTGGACAAAAAAAAAAGTGTGTGAAGCAATCAAGTGAAGAAGACAAAATGCAAGTACTTAGAAATTGATTCTCCACTTTATATGATTTTTTCATATTGTCTTGAAAACTGAGTAAGGAATGTATGTGCAGACAGACAAAGCATCAATGTTGGAGGAGGCAATTGAATATTTGAAATCACTTCAGTTACAACTTCAGGTAAATGTGCCACACAATATCTTGCACATGAAAATTGTCTCACATTACTGACAAATGAAATAAACAATTTGTTCTTGCTGCTAGCTAATGTGGATGGGATCTGGCATGGCACCAATGATGTTTCCAGGAATTCAGCACTATATGTCTCAAATGGGTATGGGAATGACTACATCTCCTTTCCCTCCTATTCAAAATCCGATGCAATTGCCACGAGTACCGGTTGATCAGTCCGTATCTGCATCTCAGACACCAAACCAGACATTGATGTGTCAAAATCCTATTTTGGGTGCCTTTAATTACCAAAATCAGATGCAAAATCCAGCTCTTTCAGAGCAATATGCACGTTACATGGGCTATCATCTCATGCAAAATGCTTCTCAGGTAATAGGTTTCTTTCAAGAGAAACTTATTTGTCTTTTACCCTCCTAAACCCCTTATGTGTTCTTGATAAGCTTCCCATGGTTTACCTATTGGAATTCATGTTTTTCACTTTTGTCTTGAAGCCAATGAATGTATTTAGATATGGTCCCCAGGCAGTCCAACATAGTCAAACAATGATTACACCCAGCAACAGCAGTGGAAACATGAGTGGAGCAGCAAATATTGATGAGCCTGTGAGTGGCAAAATGGGTAAGTCATGTACATACTTCTCCTTGCTTTGACTAACATGAAAAGAGCATACCAAATCAATTATATAGATAAGTTACACCTTTTTCCTGTCGGTAATTAGATGGTGACAAACAGATGTTAACTTGTCACCTTGTAGATTGTAGACAGAAACTTTTTCTACAGCAGTCACTAGTTCTTTGGCTGGTATATGAAATAACTTGCATGAACAGTCCTTGCTCCATAATTTCTTCAAACTCCTTGTGGTTGATAACATTCTTCACTGACATATATGATTTTGGCTGTTGCATACTCTCTGTGGCTGGCTGCAAAAGTTGTTCTCATTTTCTCTGCTATATTCATAGTATACGTCAGATTTATAGGATCATTATAAGTTTCACGTGGGATAGAACTTCTACTGAGTTCTTAATTTCAGTACTACATCAACAAAAATTAAGTCAACACCATTTCATGGCATTCTACATTTTGTCATATTTTCTTATCCTATCTTTTTGTAAGAAAATTGATTTTGTTGTTAAAAATCCATTATATCTTGAGAATTCTGATACTGTAACTTTCATTAACAGTTTTTACTTGTCATTGTTTGACAGGTTAATTAGTTTAGAAGCAAGCTTATGAGAACCTACGGCATAACTAACAAGATAATTGCAAGATGATAGAAGCCCTTGTATGCTTGCACAGTATGTCTGCCTGCTCATATATATACACATTTACATATAGTTACTTGTATATAGTATTGTCCAAACCGAAAACAACAAGAATGAGGTCAAATTGAAAAAAAAAAAAAAAAAAAAAAAAAAGAAGAAAAATAAAAAAAAAAAAAAAAAAAAAAAAAAAGTTGAGATCTAGAGGTGATTACCTGATGAAAATTTAGTACCTTCCATGCAATGTTATAATAAATCAATTGTAAAAAAAGGGTTTTGGTAAAAGTGACTGTCTACCATTAAAGTAATACAGTTGCTCTTTTATTATCATGCATAATTCCTTTATTAATTGCTTGGACATTTGGTGTGTGAAAAGGTTCCTCCTTATTTGATTTTAGATGGAACATAATATATATCAGTGTGGATTTTCTTATGCTGATGTGCATAAGCACAGTAAAGGCAGGGCTATAATTTGTAGTATGTGAGTCATTCATTGTTTAAAATGTAATAATTAGTTGCTATGAAAGGACTTAAATTAAGATGCATCCCTAGCCTATAACATGCTACCTTTTGATAGATAAGATTTATTCAACTAGATTAGGTCATCTTTGTTTCCTTGTTTTTCAATAGCTTACATTATGTCCTAGCCTCCTAGAGTGCTTGCATGACCAAAGCACTAGATTTTACCAAAATCAACAAGTTGGGTGAGCATGCATAAGCTTGAAAAGGTTTGGTGATGCATGGTTAACTGCTACTTTAATCTTTCCTTAACTCAAATACAAATCACTTCCTCATGGTTTTTCTGCTGTCGTCAGATAGTAATTATTCACAGGTCGAATGCTTAACTCATTAACAATTTTTAGCTGTTTTTACATACCCTGAAAGAAAGAAAAAATGTCATGAAAATTGAATATGTACCCTCCACTTTGTGTGTGATGCCTTTATCTTTAGTCAAGCTGCAAATAAATGTTGTTTCTGTGGTCCCCTGCATCAAAATTAAAGGTAGTCAACTAACTGCTAAAATTTGGATACCACTAAGTATATGTACCAAGTTGTTATCTTGCCAATGGGACCTCAAAAATAGACACTTGCTCAATCCATGAGCTATTGCTGCAAATGGGGTCCCCCTCAATGAGAATGCCATGAAAACTAAGCAACTTACACTTTAAAAGCCTTGGTCATGGTTTTGTTACATATCATAATCCATACTTTATGACTCCATTTCCTCCAATTTGCTATGTTCCTTCTTCATTAGCTTCCTTTTTCTCCTTTCCAGGTTCTTCCACCCTTAACTAAATAGCAGCCAGTGCCTGATATGATGTGATCTGATCAAATCAAACATCCTTAATTGGAGGGTTTGGATGATGGAATCAACCCTGAAAGCTCCAAGTTATATATCTTCCAAATTTGTGTAGTGTGGTGGCCATGCAATTTGTGTCTAATGAAGAGTTTGGTGTCTAACTTTGAGAAAATTGTAGTAGACAGGTCCTTGATTATGGGCCAGTTTTGTTCTCTGCTCCTATGTCCCATCAAATAGAGCAATTTGCACTGTTTGTAGATCTGGGAAAGCAACATCATAGAGCTAATTATTTTGGCTGAAAAATAGGCAATCATTATGTCTCAAACTTCTCATGAGAAAAACAACTATTTTGCTCAATGCCATAAACTGTTGAATATCACATTGTGATTCTTATCTATCTCTTCACTAAAAACAGTTCATGTCAAATGAATCAGTTCACACAAACCAGTAAACTTGTCTCTGATAAACAACACTGTCAAAACTGTTACTTCTGCAATTGTATGCAACTAAGACAGTATTTGATTGAAGTATTTTAATTCTATTACTGTCCCAAAATTACTGTATTTAATGTTGTTTTTGCATATAATTAAGAATAATAATAAATATGTTATTTTATTGAAACAATTGTACTGAAATCCATTATTTTCATATTTTACAAATACAATGATGTAATTTATTGAAGGTAAATTAAAAACAAAAGTTAATATTTCGCTAAAAACTGAAACCATAAGTCAATTTTTTTTTTTAAAAAACTAAAACAGTAGACAATGAATGTATAAAATTATTTTCCCTCAGATTTTGTTATTTGATGAAATTATGTGGGTCCATTAAAAAGTTAAGATAATACGCTTCACCTAAAAATTTCATTTATTATCAAATAACCACATATAACTTTTAGTATGATTACACTACCATACATCTAATCTTATATTAATTTAAATTTTAATTAAATTCTACATATAGCATAAATTTGAATAGTTTTTGTCTTATAAAATGTTTAAAATATTTCTTTTTATCTTTTATTAAATATTTATTATTTGATTTTTCTCATTCTTATATATCTGTCTTTATCTCATTATTAATTTTTACTTTTTTAAAAAAAAAACTTATATTAGATATACTAGATATCATTAAGAATTTTGACTTCTTAATTAGAGTAAAATTTCTAAGATTCAACAATTGTATAATATCACATGAAACAATCTATTAAAAAAGAAAAACAAGTACCAAAACATTGGAACTAAACCAAACTTATGCTCAAAAACTTATAAAACAAATTCACTTGAAACAAAATATACAAATCTCTTCTAAGTCAATGATTAAGTTACTGTTAGAGATGAAAGAAGTTAGTTAACCAACTGATTTGAGAAAATTAGAGAAATAACGAATAAGTTAGACAGAATAAAATTGAGAAGATGCAATCTGATTAATGACGAAATCAAATAATGAGTTACTTAATAAAAATAAAAAATATTTTAAACATTCAATATAACAAAAAAATTAATAGAGATGATATTATAAAATAGTTAATTAAGACCAAATTTATTGAATCTTCAATATTTTTAATAAAGATTTTAAAATAATAAATAACTTCTTTATCGATTTTTTTTATAATCCGTATTAGTGAGTATAAAAAATATTATATTGTCAATCAGTATAAATTAAATTATAAGAATGATTTTTAAAGTAATTATTGTAAAATTAAAAAGTTTACTACATATAAAGATTTGTGATTTGATTGGAGTATGAAAATATTTTTCAATATTATTTAATAGACTATTTGTTTCCTTCATTAAATTGGTCTTATTTACTCTATCTCAATTTTGTGATATTAAATTATTAATGAGAAAAAAGATTAAAATAAAATACTTAGTATTGTATTCAAAACCTAAAACAACATTTAACATGGTTTATGTTGTTTTAACTTCACTTGTGTTGAACAAAAAGGAAGAGTAAGTTTTACACGAATTCCATTCAATAGTATATATATTATTAAAATAAGGATATTGAAATGAATTAGAAATATTAACATTTAGTCATTCTCTTATCATAAAACCTTCCAAAGCTATAAAAGTGTTATAAAATAAAGAAAAGACCAAAGAAGATAAAGGCATTAAAAAGTAACTTTTGGTGAAACATAAAAGTTTTCCAAGGTAGGGAAAAATACATGATATATGATCTTGAAACAGTGTTGTTACCTTTCATTCTTATCCAACACTTTAAATCACATGCTTTGTGTTAGTGATATGACATTCTTTTCTTTCACTTCTTGACACAACCATTGGTTTTAGTTGCTTTTAAAACACGAATTCCCAAAATTTATTTATTTTCTCCATTGTAATTGGGTTGTGTATGTGGGGACTTTCCTTGCTTGTACTTGAACTGCAAAGTGCTATCTAATCCCATCACCACTATCATGTTTCTTTCCATATTCTCCCCTTCAATTATCACAAATTTGATTCCATATTCACTAGCCTTTTTCATTTTTCCCATGAAAAAAAGAACCCAAATTTTTATTTTCATTCTTGTTCTCTCAAACATTGTCAACTTCCAAATGAGATTATGGTATATTTTTTCAAGATAGTAAAGCAAGTTGAGTGAAACTTGAAGTAGGAGAATGCCAATAAAGAGAGTGATGGGACCCATTGATGAAGATCTAAACAAAATGTGACATAGATATAATTAATTTAAGCCATCCAAATTGGTTGCATATGGACTACTTTTTCTCCTCTATTTACCCCACACCCATCTCTTTCTTGAAGTGCCTGTTTAGAAAAGGACTAATATCAACCCTCACAACACAAAGTTGCATATATTTTCCATAGGGTGGTGAAAGATTGTTTGTGTTGAGCTTGTTTTATATCCACATACTCAATAAAAAAAAATATCACTTTATGTTCTCCATGATCAGTATGGAATCAAAATAACTGGAATCTTGGTGCCCCCACATGGCTAAATTAACCAACTGCGTTATGAAAATGTAAGAATCCAAAGGTTTCACTTAATCATTGGCTTTCAGTCTCCGTAATGATGGTTTAGTTGTTATATCAATCACAAAGAATGACTTGGATTGTGCTTATGACATAGTCAACTTATCTTTGCTTCTTTGTTTCTGAACATAGTTATAAAGTGAATGGTGAAAAAGTAGGAAGATTCTTTCAGCGTAAATAGTGTATTCTTTCGTGAATAAATAGTACATGCAAGTATAAAATATTTGTATTCAATTAAATTATATATATAAGTATTAACAATAAAAATACATTTTACTATTGATTGAAAATTATTAAAAGTTATAAATTAAAAAAAAAAGGTATGAAATGAGATATTGAATTATGAGATTACTTCTATTTAAGAGTTACATTGTTTAATCCCATGAGTTAATCTCGTATTAAAATTAAGAGTTTTTACTAGCATACAACCAATACAGTGAAAGTAAATAATTCAAAATACTAAATCTTAAATCTTACAAGATTAGTTTTCACATCTGGTAACACATTGTTACCATATTAAATCCAGAAACCCTATTTGAAGATAGTCTAAGAACATAAAATAAAAAATGAAAACAATATCACCTAGAACAAGATAAGCATAACAGAAAAGAATAAACTAGATAAAGATTTATGTTTCTCTTCAAACATAATATTGATCTCAGATTTGCACACAAAAAGCTTCAAGAATAATTTTCAGCTTAGTTTGGACTCTCTCTTAATAGTAGAAAATTTTAAAAAACTTTGATTTTGATCTAGTGTAAAATAATTTCAAAATGAGAGAGTTATATACATTTTAATATGTTTGTTTTAATGGATTAAAATTGCATTTTAATATGTTAATTTCACTTATTTGTAAAGTAATCTATTAACTCGTTATTTTAATTGATTAATGATAAGTATTAATTTTGAGTGTTTTTATACATGAGAAATATTGAGTACTTGTGGGTTTAAGTGTTATTTAAAATAGTAATTACTCCCAATTTTAGAGTTTTTGGATTTAAATTTATGTTTTGAGTCCTGGGTTAAAGGAAATCATTTAATCTCAATTATTGTGAAATTTCAGATATAAAAGAATGAAGAAAATGATAGATTGGAAGATTCATGAAGAAAAGAAATAAAAAGTTTAATATAGACAAAAAGCCCAAGAGAAAAGCTACTTAGCCTAGGCCCAAAACCAAGTTTAAAAGGAGATTTTTAGGGTTTTGAGAGGACGGATCAAGACTTAGAGGATGGAGGCGGACAACTAGAATCAAGATTTTTTTTCTCCTCTTGCAATCTTCCTTTCATTGGGTTGTAATGGCTACCATGGGTAGCTAATTTTTCATCTTTGGGATTGAATGTAATCTTTTGAATTCATTCATATTTTGGTGATTTTTATATATAGTATTCAGTTTCTACTCAATTGGTATTTTTATCTTGTGCTTAATGCTATATTTTATCTTATCAATAGAGTCTTGATTTTGATTCTTAAATTTAACTGGGAAGTACTTTTGAGTTTCCGACCTAGATGAAAATACTCAATATATTGGAATACTAGGATAGGTTTCGATGTATTGATTGCGTATAACATCTGTTCTTAATGCTGGATAATTTACTAAATAGTTGAGGGATCAGTGTTTAGGAAATTTTCTTATAAATTTCATATCAGAGGAATCCGTGTGAATGATTTTTATATGTGCATCAATTGTGAGTAGTTACAGATATTGTATGTTTTTATCAAATCTAAAATATGAATGAGGGAAATAGATGAAGTTCAATCCAAGAGTCCTTCTAGATCTTGCAAACTCCTTTTTATAATTGTTACTTATTTTTAATTGTTCTTTTACATTTCTTGACTCAAATTATTATCAAATCATCTTGAAACTTTTATTTGCTCAGTGAGTTGTGAATTTAGAATGTTCTATGAAGAATCGACATCTTTACTTAACTCACTATATTATTTGTGACTCGGTACACTTGTCGAAAAAAGTCTTAACAATTAAAACAGAAGATTTCAAAGCCTTCATAAAGCTTAAGAGATTTTAATCTATTAAAAACTTATTTTTAACATTAAAATAAAGAATTCAGACCTACTCATGATTCTAAGTGATTCTAATCAATTAAAATGATTATCTAATCAATTATAATACTTTTTGCAGTCATTTCAAACCAAGATAAGAACATTTAACAAATTAAAAACATCTTTCAATCAATTAAGACTATCCTATCACCATGACAAGCTCTAATTCGATTAAAAAAGATTTCTAATTGTAATTGTAAGATCAAATCATAAAAGAAAAACTTACCACAAATCTTAATCGACACAACAGATCTTTAAAACACATCTAAATCTTTATGAACATATCCAATCTTTAATTTTTTTTTCAAGAGAGATGTTGGATTCATCAAAAACACCACTACTCTAACATACTTAATATATACAATACTACAAGTATTCATATATCATCACAAATTTGTGACCTTAACTTATTTTACCTCATAATCATTATTCATAATTATTCTACTTAAAACAATATAACATCATTCAATTTTTTAATAAACTACATCTAATTATTCCACCAACTTCAAATCTAAATTAAAATAATATTCCTTTCAAGTATGTACAATTTCTTATTATTGGAGACACGTGTGAACTATATGCATTGGGTATTTGATTATTTCAACATTGTATTAATGTATCCAACCAGCTGATCAAGTCTTTTTGAAAGTAATGAAAACCTTGTGTAAATATTGATTTTCTGGTGAAGATTCAAGAAATGGAGAATCCAAGTCAATATTTGTTGAAAAAGGTTTTGAATGGTAATCTTAAATTGTCATACTTTTTACAATGCATTCTTTTCTTTTCGCCCTGATTTGATCATATGTCAAGTTAAAAAGCTTTTTGAAGAGGTTTAGAGACCACTCTAGTTTAAAATATGTTAAAATATTCTTAGTTGTTGGGAAAAGCTCTAAGAAACATTTTAATCAAGTGTCAAATTAATTTATTAAAATCACTTAAAATTCAAAGCCAACAATTGGATGTTTTAATCAATTAAAATCAACAAGTTTTGAATCAATTAAAATCACTTAAGTCTCAAGACTTGTTTAAAATTTATCATCAATACCTCAATACAAGAAGAGTATCATGTTTGACCACCTTAATTTGTATCACTTTTTTATGCTCAAAATTTTTCAGGTGATTTTGTTCTTGTATTGACTTATTTCTAGTAAAGGTGTAAAGTTGGATAAGGCTTCCAAGGTGTTCGTGTGTGGTGGGGTTTTAGGATTTAGGGTTTTACAAGAGGTTGAACTAAGTCTTATAGGATTCAAATAATAGTTTTTGGGTTTCTTGTCTTTCTTGTTTTCTAAGTGATTGCTAAACATGAAAGTATTAGTGGTAAGTTTTGCTGGAGTGGCTGCTTGATTATCAATGTTGTTCTTGAAATCAAATATTTTGAATTTTCTCTAAAATTTTCAATATAAAGCATAATTTGTTGATTCTTAAAGAAACATATTAATTGTATTCAATCTTTAATATTCTTCCTGTATAAATTAAAAATTGGAATTTAAGGATTGGCAAATGTGAAACACAAATTGGAAAATAAAACTAATTGTATAACTGAAAATTAAGAATATGAAAATGTCAATTCTTAGATTCAAGAACAAAACAATTTCTCTTACCACAATTTTCTAAATATTCAAATCAAATTGAACTAGTTATATGAATCAAATCAAAATATTATTCAATCTAATATGTATCTAATTATCAAATCAAGATTCAATCGATTTCTAAAATTAAAAACACAAATTGTAAAAAAAAAAAAAGTGTAAAATTGAATTTAGAGAAGAGAAGAAAAAACTTGAAACAATCAACAATGGATGCAAAACTCAAGTCACCTTATTCTATATTTTGTATTTCATCCTCGAGAATTAGTTCTTCATTGATGAAGAATGAAGAACATGAATTAAAGGAGAAAAGAAAATTTCAGAAATTGAGAAAAAATAAGATGAAGAGACAATTCATAAAATTGCAAAACTAAACAAATGATTTATTTTTCTACTTATTTATATGTTCTAAAATTCTCAAATAAACACAGACCTAAATGTGAACTTTAATTAGATCCACAAATCCAATTATAAAAGTTTAAGTTAAAATAATGGAAACTATATCCACATGGATCATTTTACAAAAATTACACAAATCTGTCTCAATTTCAAAAAATCAAATACAACTAAAATTAGTTAATAATAATATCTACAGAAATAAGTTATAGCCAAACAGTGAGCAAATGTCAAATTAGACAAAAATACAAAATTAAAGCAAATATGCACATTGAATATAATTTATTACTTTAAAAGAAAATAAGTTAAAAATTGAAAATAAAAGATATTAAAAGTGCTTTAAATGTACAATATGTGCTCTTCCAAGCAAAAGAAAACTAAGTAAATAAAATATGAACACGAGAGATGAAACCAAGACAGCAAACTTTAATGAAACCTACAAGGAAATGTTGTGAGCAAAAGAGAAAATGAATCATACATATAAAGTGTTAAAAAAACAAGACAATCAAACATCTATTTCAAAACATAAAAATAAACAAGAATAATAATCAAATTAAATCATAAATTAAAGAATGGTAATATATTCACAATAATGTGTATCACTTTTTTCTAAAATATTTAAAAATGTGTTTACACTTAAAAGCACATTATGAAAGTAATCATTATCATAGGCTTGACAAACCTATCATTTACTTTACCTAAAACATATATAACTAAAGATCAAAAGGACTTTTCATAAGTTTATAATGAATATAGGATAAAAGAAAAAATAGAAAGGAGGAACAATATAGAATAAATTAAGCTAAAATCCAACATTAATTCTTTATTTATTTTTTTTTATCCATGTTTCTTTGTTTTTTTATCAAACCACTTATATTTTTTTTTTCATCAAATCACATATATTTTCTTTTCATTTCTTATGCTTTTGTTTCAAACTATTTTCAACAAACTTACTATACATAAATAATATACATCAAATCAACAAAAAGCTCAAGGTAACACCTCACACTTATTCCTAACCAATCGCCAAAAAAATTTCAAAGATTTTCTAATACTTTAATTATTTCTTAAAATCATTACTTTCCTAAAATATTATTTTTAAATTATAACAATTTCTAAATAAATTTCTTTTGGCGACTTTACTTTTCTAAATTACTATTATTTAATATATTTTTCTAAAATATTATTACTCAATATAGTTATCTTTATAACTTTTAATTGTTAATATATATATATATATATATATATATATATATATATATATATATATATATTATACACTTTTATTTAAAATATTCAACTTCTAAATTATTTGTTTTCCAAGTTATTAGTTTTTTACTTTAATTTTTCTAATTTTTCATTCATACCCTTTATTTTTAAGTCAAAAACGAAAAATATATAATCCAGCTCAAAATTCGATTCTTCAGATAATTTTTCAGCCAATTTGCACCAATCCACATTCAAAATTTGATTTCTCAGAGTCTAAAGTCTGAGTATAAACAGTAAATCGAGCTATCTGTCTAAAAAAAATGAAGTGTGCAATCAGAAAAAAAAAAAAAACTATTGTAGTAAAAAAATTCTCAAATTGCATTCTTTGTTTTCTAAATTGAAATTAAATTAATGTCTTATCGGGGTCTCTCTATCTCTCTCTCGCTATATATATAGAGTTTAATAGATTGTTATTGTAAATTGACACGATTAATCAATTAATAAAATAGTTTGGTTTAAATAAAGAATGAATGAGTGGTTTTCAGTTGTTAGCATCAATTCGTGGGAATATCTTCGTACCATTGAGCAATGAACATTTCCACTATATAATAAAATATTCCCAAACAGATAAGTTCTTTAAATTCCTCAAAGTACAAGTTATGTACGGATTTACATTTCTCCTTCAAAATCTCACAAAACTATTATGAATTTTCCTCACTTTAATTTTCGTTTAAGGATGATTTTCAGCACTCAATTCATTTATTTTAAGCTTAATAGCTTATTTTTCATTCAATTATTATTATTTTTCCATTTTTAGTATCAATTTTGTCTTGCACTTTACTATTAATTTTTTTTAGTTTTTAACCTGTTATGGACTTAATAGATTTTCAACAAAAATAATGTCACTAATCAATTTAAAAAATCAATTTCATTATTAATTGTGAAATGAAATCTTTGACTTCATTTTATTTTGCTTTAATTCGTTTTACAATATTCGTTCTCAATCTGTTTAAAATTTAATGAATCAATAAAATTGATGAAAATTGAAAATTCCAATTGTAAAATATGAGAAAATAAATTTAATAATGATTACTAAAAAAATAAAATATATAACAAAGTCTTCTTTTATTTAGATTATAAATCTCAACTTTGTTGAAGTAAATAGTTTTGAACAATATTTAAATATTAACCATCTTTTTATGTTCGAATCTAGATTCTCTACTAGATTTTTGTGTTGTCTTTTTAATATGTCCTCAAAATATATTGATTTTTTTATATTTTAAAATATATAAAAAAAATCTTTTAAATATATTAAAAAATTAATAAATTTTGAAGTAGAGGAGTAACAAAAAAAAAAAGCTCGAACAGAAAATCTTAACTCCTTATATTTTGTAAGTATAAACATTAATTTTTTGGGTTGAAATTGATAACATATGTTAAATTTATTATATGTTTTTAGGATAACTTCGAAGTAGTTTATCTTATAATAAAATTAGCCAAAACAATAAAAAAAATTAAGTATAAATAGCTAATATATAAAATTTAACGATATTTTTTCTAAATATGATCCAAATTTAAATTAATTAAAACAATAAAGAAGTTGAGTATAAATAGTTACTATATTGAATTTAATGTTAAATTGTCTTAATAGTGTCCAAATTTAAATTATTTTGTTAAACTTTTGCAAACCTTATGATTAGATTAGTTTAAAACGAATTTTTGAGAAAAAATTTAACTATACAACAAATATCCAAAAACAAACTAAAAAATAATTTCATCATTGATATTGTTGTATTGTTTATATTCTTTTCATCAATCATTATTATTCTTTTCATTTATTACATTGTTCTCATGTTCGAATGACTAAAGTCACTAAACTTTTGAAATGAAGTATAAATATTCTTTAATTTTAGGGAACACAAAAGTTTAGAACTTAGTGTAGTAAAGGTAGGATGGTGGAGTGATGTGTAAGCTAGAAATTGAATTGCCGATGGAAGTTCAGGTTAAGGAGAAACAATCTTAGGAATCTTGGTCTCCTGTGGCAATAATTTAAACACACCCTCCCCCACCCTTCATTCTTTTTATTTCTTTCTTTTATAAATTTCTCCTTTTTTTTTTCTTTCTTACTTGTCTTTACCTTCATTCCTTCAAACCTTATCTCTTTTAAAATTATACTTTGCAATAGATGGAGAGTTTAAGATCATTTTCAATCAATCAAGTTTTCAACTGATCTTTATTTTCTTTTTAAATTTTCATTAATTTTGGTGGGTTTGTTGAGAAAGGTGATCATTTAAATTTGGTTAAACTTATACTTAATTTTTGCTAAGTTTGGATACTAGATCTCTATGTTTTGAATGATTATCCTTTTTGAGTTTAAACTTTCTTTAGAGCCAATAATTACAGATAAAAAAATCTATTCATATTTGTTTAATAGAATCTTATGATAAATGATTTGTATTTAATGGTGTTTTGATCACAAGATCTTGATTCTAATACAAAGATTATGTTTTGGTTTGAAAATAATTTGAATGCTTGAAATGGAGTGAGAATGTTTTGAGTTTTTGGTTAATAGAAGATTGTTATCTGATATTCTTGTTGAGATTTGGATTAAGTGGCTAGATTATGTATGTTAAAGTATAAAGTTCCTTAAAGTGAGTTTTGAATGTGATTTAGATTAGTAAAGTTAGTTTTATAGTTTTTCATATGTTAGTTTGAGTTTGATATATATATAATTTAAGTGACCAAATTATGATTATTGATCATTTTGAGTTTGTTTGAATCTTGTATTTATTAAAGTGGATTTTGTTGAAAACTATATAGGGTGAAGTTCGAGAGAGAAAGGTGAATTGAACTATGAATTCTTTTTGTGAAACTTTTGTGGAAGAATGAAAATCTTTATTAACCAATAAACAATCAAATTAATTTATCACAATACAAGCAGAACGATCAATTAAAAATACAAATAACTTGCTAAAAATTTAAATTTCACAATTTGTCCAGTAAGACAATGGATTAAAATAAAAAGAAATAATAATTGATTAAGTTTCTTGATAGCCAGGAAGCAGAGAAAATGACAGATTGAAACGCTAAAGAATCAATTGAAATTCATACAACATTCTTGGTCAAAACACAAGTATTCAAGCAAGGAAAACAATTTATTGAAATCGTAAATCAATTGGTGGAAATTTATTTTTCCAGTAACTGTTTTACAGAATTATAACAATGATATCAGCTAATAGATTTTCACATAAATTTGTTTATATCCAAGAAAGATTAAAATGTATTTGTAAATTTCTTGTTAAGAAAATCAACATATTGAAATTACAAACAATCAATTAAAATCTTTTTAGAACTAATAATTGACCGTCTTAAACCAATAGAAGATTCATGAATCTCCTAATAATTGAAAATTAATTTTAAAAACAGAACTAACTAGGATTAAGAGTAACTAATCTCTAAAAGTGCATGAAGTAGTTAGGAATGTGCATGAATGAGTAAGTGGTGGTTTTGAATATTTATGAAGGTGCATGGGATATTTTGGGTGTAATGATGGGAGTTGCAATTAGTTATATGATGTGGCAATCCTTGTGTTTCAATTTGATTGGTATAATTTACTTGGAGAACTCCAAAAGTTAAGATGCTTCTCTGAAGTTACTTTCCTTCTCTTCTTGTATTTTCTCAAGGTTCTTATAAGAGATTTATTTATTCTTTTAGATAAGATAATGATACACTTAGCATTTGACTAAATGAAATTGCAGTTAGAAATTCATCAACAATCAAAATAAAGTATATGCAGATAGTAGTCTCATAATAAGCTAGCTCTACAATTACCAAAGAGGAAAAACTTTAAGCAATAAGTTATAAATATCAATATTTACACAAGCAGTAATAACACAAATATGCATGTTGAAACCATTCATGACCTTAATGCCACTGTTAGATAGGAAAACTATGATAAACTCAAAATGAACAAAAATAAATACAGTTACTAAAAACATAATCAAAATGTTTCATTCTAACCAACAATCAAGCTACAAAGCAAACATTAAAATTTACAAACCCCCTTTATAAAGTAGCGATAAATCCCTCAATAATACTATAACAACGTTTCTTTCTCCATGAAATATTGCCTCCAAATCGTCACTTCATAACCAATCACACTACATACAACCATAAACCAAGATTTATTTCCATGTTTACTTTTTATTTCACACAAAATCAGAAAAAACCCAATATTTCATCCAAACAACCAAAAATCGAAAATAGAGCACACAACATACATTCGCTATTCATTATTTTTATTTTCAAAGTAAAATGTCGCAGATATAGCATTTCAGTTCCCTAAAGCTCTAATTTTTCCTCTTGTCATTCTTTCTTCAAACTGCTTCTTCTTCTTCTTCTTCTTTTCTTCTAACCATGCTCATCATTTTTGTTCCTTGTGTTCTCATCCTCCTCTTGCTCTTCAAGTGCCTCATCCTTACATGTATCAAAATGATGGCGTGGAAGCAATGGATTAAGAGAGTATCCAAATAGCTGAAGTGAATTTTGATAGTGTCTAAATGAGAGTTGAGGTCAACTCAACTAGGAAGGGGACAAGTTTTTAGTCTAAGAAGGAATCTAGAGAGGACTCAAGAACAAGTAAGAGATCAAACTTTGGCAACAATTCTTTACTCGTTCAAAAGTTAAATTACAAGATATTTCTATTTATAGCACCAAATATAGATAATGAGAAGATAAAAAGAGAGGGAAATTCAAACTAGGTGTCTAAGTGAGTCATGCATCTCACATGCCCACTCATGCTTTCAACGTAAGTGAAACAAGGAAAGCATGCACTTCTCAACCTTAATTTGCATGCCTCTCTCAAGCTTTGATCGACCTAAGGTTTTCCTTTGGCCTTTGGGAGTCTAATTGAAATCCTAGTTAGGATAAGGAACTTTAATCTAACCATAATATACTTTTGGACTCAAATATAAAACCCTGTTCTACTTGACCCAACTATAAAGGTTTACAAAAAATCATGTTATATTTTATACAAATATATAAACTCAAGTATGGCCCGTGATGATAAAACCGGGTTTGTTGAGGTTAATTGAATCTACATCGTCTTCTTATATTCTCCTAACCATGACTTTAGTTGTTGCTCCTTTAGTCAAGGATCTTCCATTAATTTCTTTCTCAATTTTTTACTCTAATCTTTTGGAAACTATGTAAATAGCTTTGTTTGTAAAAATTGTATTACTTAGTCTTTTTCATAACTATAAAAAAGGATGAAAAGATTTTTTTAATAATAAAAAAGAAATAAGATAAATACTTTTTTATATTAGAATATATAAAGAGAGAGGTGACATACAAGAAATGTGTATAAGAAGATAAAGACATATTAACGCATGATGTATTAAGTTTGTAATGATTGATAAGATAACATGAATTTAAAGAAAATTAATTTGGGACAAAATAATAGAGATTTCAGGTGTTGAAATTTCATCTTCACAATTTGCTTATAATTTTAATACGATATAAAAAATATACATTTTTAGAAACAAATAAAAATTGTTTAGGCTTCATTATGTTTTTTTTATTTAATAAAACAAATAGTACAGAAGGAAATAACTTAATTAATAGAATATTAAAGGGAAGATTGAGTTTTAATCATTTAGGATAATAAATATGAGAGATCAAAAGTTAAGAATGGTACATATAATATGCATGATTTAAGAGATGTGTTCAATACTCAATGAGAGGATTTAAAATTAAGGTAACAAGAATAAGAAGTTAAGGTGACAAATACATAAATGAACAATAGCAACAAGTTTTATTACATATCAGTATATGAAATAGATTATATAAATTAACTAAAAATCAGATTCTCATATTTTTTATTTTCTAAATATAAGATCCCCTTTAAAAAATTTTTGAATATCCTTCTTCTTTAATTTTTTTTTCCTAACTTTCTTTAAACATATCTAAATCACCTTAATTTATGGCATCCTCTTCTCAATCAATAGAATAATAAAGTATCTCGAAGTATAAATAATTCCATATATTATTTTTTATCCATCTTTACATTCTCTTTTTTAGCCTAATTATTTTCTCGTTTAAAATTCAATATTTATTGTTATATACTTTTTCCGTCTCTATAAGACAATAGTAATTAATTCACACCTATTAAATTGGTTAATTTAGTATTAAATTTGCAGTTATATCATTTTCCCTAAGCTAAATTATTATTTAAGTACTTAGAGGGGGTATTGAAATTAGAATTTATTATCTATAAACTAAAAAAATTAAGGATATTTAAGTAAAAGAATAATTAAAACTAACATAATTATTAACAAATCTTATAAAAAGTGACAATAAATTTTCAAAAACCATTTTAAAAATGTATGCTACAATGTGTACTGCGAACGTTTTTTTAATGAATTAACATTAGGGTTCCGATAAAAAGAATTGCATGCAATGATAATGAATTGGCTCATACATCTAATTAACTTGTTAAAGAATTTAAATCTACTCGATCATTATTACCTTTATAGTTATTTCATAAATTGTATTAATTTTTACGTATATTATCATTAAAATTGTAAGTTTTCATAATTTTATTGTTTGTTAAATTTATAAAAGAATAATAATGTTATGAAAAAATAAAAACAACAATATTAAAACAAAATTGTTTTGAGAAAATTACATCAAATACATCATCATTATATTGGAAAATTAACTAATCAGATAAATTGTAAGAATACAAAAATTTGAATGATAAAATTTGTGAAATAACAATAATAATTTAATGATAAAAATATGTAATTAAGTTTAAAGAAACTAAGTTCCTCTTTTTCTTATTTAAAACCTAAATTTTCTTCTTCTTCAACATTATTATCAAAAAGTCACCTTTTACACTTCAAATTGTCTCTCAAGTGAGCATAGCAAAAGATTTTTCTCTCTTTACCTAAAATACCAATCCAAACAATAAGGACTTTCAAAAACCTTTATTTTTGATTGAGTCATTAATTACTAGTTTTCCCTCAATGACAAAACCCTCCAAAGGAAGCAAATAATTGTAAACCCTAAACAAAAAACAGGTGGGGCTAATTGCCTAATATGTTTAAGACCCTTAGGTCCCTCCTAGTCCCTTCTAGAATGATTTTGTTTGTGAACCATAATCTTCTATGGGTATTACTTAGACAAAAAATGTCAGACCCTTAATAAATGAGCATATGGATATGATGGAAGTTTCCAACCATACCAACATGGAATGGGCAAAATGTGTCTTCTTCATAATTTGCCTTCATCTTCTTGGCTGCCCCTTATGGTTTTTAGATACACTTCACTATTAATCAAATTTCAATACAATTCCTCCACTAAAAATGGTTTCTTCTTTAAATGGTTAGGTAGTAATTAGAGTTTAAAGTAATTGAGTAGCACCATTTATACAAAAAGAAAAATTAAAAATTTGCACAAATTTAAATACAATAACAATTAATTAATTAAAGAGATGTTTAGACCTAAAAAACTTCTAAAAGAAAAATAAAACATGAAATTATAAGTTAATATTTATATATAAGTTTTATCTTATATAACTTTTCTATAAGTTAATTTTAAGTAAATTGATCGGAGAATTTCATTTAAATAAACCCTAAGGTGTATAAATTTTAATAAACACATAATCTCTGCATATTCAAATATAAAAACAGTAAATAATTTAGATAATTAATTAAAATTATTTAATTTTTACTAATTTTATTTAGATTTTTTTTTCTTCTAAAATGACCTTAATTGAATCTTGACATCAAAAATAAATAAAAAAATCAAATATAAAACGACAATTAAATGAAGGGGTTTTTAAGAACAATATCATTAAATATAATGAAATTAGTTGTATTTATTTATATTTAAGTTCACTTTTATGGTAATTTTTTTATTTATATTTGGGTAGTCGGTAATATAGTGTAGACTTAGTTGTTAATTTCTATTATTTTATTAAGTCCTCCATTGCTTATATTTTAGTTCAAATTATATAAGCATAATGTGAGTTGTAGTATACTTTATTAGGAGATACTATGGAATCGTTTTTTACATTTAAAAGATATTTTAAGCAAAACAATCTCGTATTTAAAAAAAAAAAAAAAGAATCTCATTTATGTTTTGGATAAACTTAGCTTAAATTAAAGCAATATAATTTCTTTCTCACTTTTAAAATATATTTGAACCTACATATATAATTTTTTAATTTCCAATTTTACCAAGATATGAGATTGAAAAGAGATTCTTATTTTTTTCTTGCTTCATATTCTAAATTTATTATCATTCCATGAAATTGCATTGTTCTTTACATTGAATGTGGCAATGATATTTTTAAGATGCTAGAATGGTACATATACTTGCAACTTTTTAGTAACATGCCCAAGCTCTTCTAAAGATCACATATATTAAAGTTTAGGATATTATCCCAAAAGAAGGGATTTCCACCGAACAAAATTACCAATCATGTAATTTAGAACACTATGTCTCTTTTTGAGCTAAAACACAAGACAAAGAAAGATGAATATATTCTTTTTCCTCTTTTTTTGCTAGTCATTTGTTTGGATGGAATCGACTTTTTTTTTTTTCTCTTTAATTGGTGTTACATTTCTTTTCAATAATACATAATATATTTCTCCATCGAGTTAAAATGTGATATTTAAAATTGGTTTTCGTTATAATGGACTTAAAAAAACAAGTGGTATATACATTTAAGAAATAAATAAATTATTGGAATGCCATTAATACTTGACGAAATTTAACTTTTTAGACATACAAATTCTAAAACATATTTGGATAAGTTAGTTCTTCATTCTCAATTTTGTTTTCTATTTTTTTTTACCATTTTTGTCCCTAGATTTGAAAAAATCTATAACTTTTGTCTAATTTTAAATTTTATGTACTTTTGTTTCTTATAATTTTTTTTTTTAACATTTTCATCAGTTAAATTATTTTTTATGGTACCTTATATAAGTATTGGGTATAAAGGTTCAATTGTATCAAAATAAAATGAACAAAAATATGCAAAACTGACAATTGAATCAACATTACATACATTTTCTTAAAATGTTGAGACTATAATAGCCGAAGAAAACCAAAATCACATATTAAAAATAAAAGAAGATAAAAATTATAATTTTGTGAAAATATTTTTTAGAATTACATCTATTAATCTGTCAAAAGTATCTGGAGAACATTAGTTTTAAGGAATGATATTTAAAAAGTATAAAAGCTGAAAGAGGTGCAAAGACAAATAAATAAGGGTGTAAAAGGATATTTCTCCTTCTTTTATTTTGTGTTTCAAGAATATTTGGATCAAGCCCCGTTATACACATCACTTAATATTTTTGTCTTTTTTTTTTGCTTTGTTATTTGTTTTCAGATTTTTCTATTTACACTCTCTTTATGTTTCTTTCATTTAAATTGGCATGCGTACCCTTATTTTCTTCTTGTTGTTTCATGTTTGGAAAAATATTTTCTAGAATGTAAAATATATTTTCTTCTTGTTGTTTCATGTTTGGAAAAATATTTTCTAGAATGTAAAAAATGAAATGAATATGTATTTGAAATATATTTTTCTGGAATTTTAAGAAAATAAAAAAAGTATTATAAGATTTAAAAAGAGAAAAGAAAAAGTGTTTTGAAAAATATTTTTCAGAGAATTCTTTAACAATTAAGAAAATTTGTTTTGGTACACTTTTTTACATTCTAGAAAATACTTTTTGAACATTCTTTTCATTTTATGCATAAAAATGTGTTTTAGAAAATACATTCTGAAATACAAATAAAATATTTCTAAAAACAGTTCCTAAAACACTATAGTTTCTCTATTTATATTTTGGATAGCATTTTTCAAAGTACATTTTATTTGTAACATTCTGAAAAGTATTTTCAAGAATACATTCAATTTCTTAACATTCCAAAAAGTACTTTTCAAAATATTTAAAATAAAAAAGTGTTCTAAAAAATATTTTTCAAAATATTAAGAAAACAAATGTGTTTATGGAAATACATTTCATATTTACGTTTCGAAAAATATTTCCTACAACATTTTTTTCTCTTTTACATTTCAAAATATTTTTTTATTTTATTAACTTTGCAAAAGTTTCTTTTTCATAATATGAAAATCAACCTATTTCATAACATACTTTTCAAAATATTAAGAAAACAAAAACTTGTTATGTGAAAGTATTTTCTGAAAAGACATATCCAACCAAAACTTTGCAACCAAAAGAAAGGATAATATTGTGGAAAGTATTTTTATTATAATTGGAGAGAAACAAACCTAATTTTAATTAATTTTCATATAGTATCAAAAACATTATTTCAGGAAATGAAAGCATAAAAGAGTGCATAATATGGACGAGAGTGCATCACAGAAGAGATTAAGGTATTTTGAAGCGAAGAGTAAAAATAAGAGTAAATATGTTATTTCAAATAAAAAAGACAAATGGAAATGTACAAAAAAAAAAAAAAAAAAATGGAAAAATAAAAAAAAAAAAAAAAAAAAACATAGGGAGTTTAAATAGTAGATGCCTTTTTTTTCTTTTCCATAAAACATTTGTTTAATTTTCTCTTCATATTTAGTATCATGTTTCCCTCACCGAGTTCTGTCGTTTTATTTTATTGTCCATTTGATGTATCAAATATTAATATTACAATTACAAATTTAAGTTTAAAAAGCTATCTCATACACCTATAATCATCCTGCATTCGAAATATTTACACAAATATAATATAATATAAGTACACATTTCTTTTTCACATTTTTTTTATATAAATAATAATATAATTTACTTACCTCATCTGTTGCAAGAGTTTGTATTCAATCATTTTTAACAAATTAACCTTTTATAACCTTAAATTTCATAATATGAATCATTTTATCTATTTTAAATAATATATTAACTTCATTTAATATTTTAGTCCAAAATTTAAATTTCATTTTTGTAAAACAAAATTTGACATCGAAATACTTACAAAAATAAAAATATGTGGCACTTTCACACTGTGTTGCAATTGAATGGAACTAAATATGGACTAATAAAAATAATACAAAAAATTACAACACAAAACTGTCTTCCAAACCTGAAAACCGATTAACTTATTAATTACACATTTTGAAGTGAATCTTCAACTTAGATTATTGTGAATTTTCTTTCTATCTCAATATTACAAAAATCTACTCAGCCCCTTTACTATGGACAACAAAGAGCACAGCAAAGGAACACAAATCCTCAAATTCTCCTTCGTTACCACTTCATACAACAGGGGTAAAATTGACATTTTGATATTTATAGCGTGCATAAGGAAAGCATGGGTGCAAAAAGGAACCCAACGTTCAGATAAGAATGTGTCAGTTACTTTCTATTTCTTTTGGCGAATTCTTCCTGCATTTTTATAAGAGAAGTAATAATATTATTTCATTTTTTTATTTTCTTTATCTTATCTTTCTTTTCTATTCTCAAATATTGAATTTCATAATTTATAAAAAAAAGTTATATTTTAAATTATATAATTCAAAATATACAAATTGACATTTTTTTAAATTTACAAAAATATGAAGGTAAAGGAGGAATTTGCTTCTTCTTTTTTCATTCTTTTTGTCGTTTGGGCTTAGCCCATTTTACTTTCTTTTTTTATTGTTTGGATTTGATGCTCTTGCAATCGTATTTTTTTTATATTAAGAAAAAAGATAATTCATATTTGTAGGCTCAATTTCGAATTTTTATCATTTTTTTTCTGCACATTTTGTGATCAAATTTTTTAATTTTTGCATATTTCATCGATTTCTTAAATTTCTAACAGAATGGTAATGTGTTATGAAGAAAATAGTCAAACCCATTTTAAAAAAAAATTATTACAAAATGAGATTGTTTTGATTCTTTATATTTTTTTACGATACGTTATCATTTAATTATAAATTTAACATATCAGTACAATGCGTGAAAATTCAAAATTTCGATAATAGAATATATGAAAAAAATTCAATAGTAAAATTAGAAAAATGACTATAGTTAAGTGATAAAAACATAAAATTAAATTTATTTAAAATTAAAAATTTGCTTGCATAATTTTAATTAAAACAAAATAAAACACAACAACAATTAAAAATGACAATTTAGTTTGTTTAAATTATTGCTCCTAAGTGCTCAGTATATTATGTTGTTCTTTACGATATAACTCTTAGGTACATTATAATCGTTGAAATATTCATTTGTTATAAAATATGAGCATAAAATAAATCATAAATGAATTATTTAAATTTTTATTTTAAATAAAACAGTTAATTTATGTGATATGTAATATCTTAGAAAATAGTTTCAGACTAAAGTCAACCTAAAATTTAGCTTTAGAAATAAATAAGATAACATCTGAATATTTTTTTAACAAAAAAAAGTTTAAAAAAATTGAAAAATCAATTATTTAGTTTTATTTTTATAATAACAACCACTAGCTTTTTCTTTAATAAGATATTCTGTGTTATTTTTATTAAAACTACCAACTCTCTCTAGAAAGTTGTTCTTCCATTTTCTTTGTCTTCTTTATAAAATTATGTCTTCCCTTTTTATCAAATTAATCATCAGATGTCACTCCTAGATTCCTAGTGTTGAGTAGAGCAAGAGTGTCCGATCAGATCTTTGAACAGAGTAAGATTGTCTGCGATTTTAGGTTTTTGGAACTCCTTTGTGTATCTCTATTCTATAGAACTAAAGGAAGTTAGTTACATGTTATATATATATATATATATATATATATATATATATATATATATATATATATATATATATTAGACACTTTCTTTGTTGAAAGTCTATGACTTTTAATTTACTAGATGGTCTTTTGGTCTTTTGTTCTAACCAAATACTTAAAAGAAAAATATTAGTCCATCAAAATTTAATATTAGTTATTATTATAATGAAAACATTTAGAATAATCATGATAGGTGTAACATTTTTTTCATTGTCAAATACTCACCAAAACTAATTCTTACAGATATTATAATTGATTGTTTTGAAATATATAACCTTAGCACATTGTTTTGGTGAAGTGTTGAAAAATAAAACAGACATGTTCGGTAAATTATTTCGTTTAACTATCAAAACATTTTAATTGATATGAAAATTTGAAAAATAAAAAAAGTATGAAAACCATTATGGGTAATGAATATTTAAAGACTTATGACATTCACAGTAAAAGTCATTAAAACAATGTAGAGTGAACACAAAATTATCAATTGCAAAGGATAAATGTTTACAAGTTTCCGCCGATTTAAGATCTTTTATCTATAAATTTCAGTTTTAGGCTATATAATAAGGATTGCAAGTTTGTCGTATAAACTCGGAAAAAACATACAAATTTGCCACTCCTATCAAAGAAGTAATTAAAAATGGGTTTCAAATAAGATTTTCATAATTTTACTTCAGCCACCATTTCAGTTTCCATTTACATTTCACCACTACCATCCTTTGCTTTATTTATTACTCTAAAGAGGCAAGCTTGTCTGTTGTATTTTTTATCTTTTCTTTTGATTTTATTTCAAAAGTTCTTTATTCTTTATTGTTTTATCTACTCTTTAGTTTTTATTTTCGTTTTTTTTTTCAGTTCTTAATTTCATTTTTTTTTCAGTTCATGCAAACTTAGTTTATTTCTTTTGATTTTCAATTCTTTCCTTCTTTTACAATTTATAAGATCTCTTGATCAGTCGCTAAATTTGATGATTTTTTTCCTTTTTAATTATTTATTATATAGTTGGTTCTCTTGAACGATCGTCAAAATTATCATAGTACTTACGCTGAAAATCCTTGAACATGCAAAACTTTTTTCGTTTTAATAGACATACATAAAATATGTGAAGACACAAAACACGTAAATTTTCAGAAGTGATTTTTCCTTGAATTGAGATCTGAAATCCGAATTTAAACCTTAAAAGTTTTGGTGTCAACCATGTTGAAACATATGAATCGTTTAATTAACTTTTTACTTTTTTTATTTCGATCTTATGATATGAAAAGAAAAAAAAAAACGCTGGTTGAGTTTCTACTTTAATGCCTTTCTCTATTTTGGGAGATTAATTGGTAGTCTTTCACTTGGGGGACAAAGGATACTTTGAAAATAACATAAAATAATATTTAATTAAATGCAATAAGAATCATAATTACTTCTTTTAACTTTTACGTTAGTTAATTTTGCCTACGGGACTAAAGTGACATCCTAACGGAACAATGATTTTCTATAGTAATAGCTCCCTTTATAATGCTTTTATAAGTCTATGTGTATAAAATAGCCTCACAGTGTGAAATCTCTAACACTAGGTGAAAAGGTCCCTAAGGGAGGATTATTATCCCTTAAAGTCTTTGTTATTATTACCTTATTTTTGTCATTGCAAGCTACCAGTTTTTAAATTTTCTGAGTAATCAATTACATTACATAATAAGCTTTGACATTGTACACAAAAGCAGAATAATATTATACCTGAACAAATGACTAGCAGACAAAACCTTAATTCTTTTCCTTATCAGAATAAACAGTGAATATACATATATATTAGATGTATTCACAGATTTCGTTTATTTGTTGATTCATGATGCTCATAACCATAACTTTCTCTAACTTTACTCATTTTGAAAAGAAAAGCCTTGCATATTTTATAAAAAAAACTTAGTGATATACTTTTTAACCGATAATTTATATATAAAATCCAACAGGATTAGAGTGCTTCTCATGATGAAATGGGTAATAGTATGCAGCCTATCAACAAACAAAGAATGAAGGGTGGTAAATATTGTGTAATCTCCAAGCCATATGGGCTGGTTTTCTTAGACACACAACACACAAGAAAAATAGATTATTCAAATTCCACAGAGACACTAAGAAGGCCTTTTCTTCCTGCACCCCATGGTTGCACCCCATCCATGGGGTGTGCAGTTACCAATTTGCCGTTAGTCATATTTGTAAATAAACCTAAATTTTTTCATTTCTTCCCCACTTCATATACTTCTTCCCCCGTGCACTCCCTTGGCTACTCTCCTTCTTGAGTTTTTGTTTGATAGCCTCTGTTCTATATTGTCGCTACTAAGAACCGTCTCCAAATTTTATTGTCCCGTGGTGCCGTTTAAAAAGGTTGGATTTTCGGATTTTATTTTTATTATTGTTGTGCATATTTATTCTAGACTGGGTAATAGGAGAAAGTTTTGAACTGCATGATCTAAAATGTATGTACAATTTGGAAACGCTTCGAAATTTAAAATTACATTTTATATTACAAGCTCCAAAATGAATCAATATATTTCACTATGTAATATCAGTTATGAGACTATTGATAAGAGGTTGATTTTGTGGAAATGTGGCATAAGGACAACAACACTTTTTACTTTTTTATTGGTGAGATGACAATCACCTAGGTAATGTGTTGACGTTGTTACATATCTCTATCATGAAATTGTATATATGTGGCGTTGGATTTCATAGCAGTTTAAACAATGTTGGTTGAGTTGCTAGAAGTCGACTTGGGTAATGCCATGAGAGATGAAACATTGTCGTGGTGCACACGTGAGACTCAATTGGTTGCGGGAGGTATATGAGAAGTGTTATGTCCACCTGTTGGAGATCCCACATCGACTAGAGATGAAGTCTTTCAATAGTTTATAATTGGGTGCAAACCTCACCTTACAAGCCGGTTTTGTAAGGTTGAGTTAGGCTTAAAGTCCACTTCTTGATATGGTATCAAAACCTATCCTAGCAAGGTTGTTGGACCATCCTTACATATAAGTTTCACGCTTGAGTTGAGGAGTCTTGGCGTGAGGGGGGTGTGTTGATAAGGCCTTTCAATAGTTTATAAGTGGGTGCAAATCTCACCTTACAAGCCGATTTTGTAAGGTTGATAGTTTATAAGTGGGTGCAAATCTCACCTTACAAGCCGATTTTATAAGGTTGAGTTAGGCTTAAATACATAATATTTGTTAACAAAAGTGTGACATCAACTAGCATGTTGTACTTGATGTTGTTCAACAACTTGTGGATGTGTGATGGGTATTCACGGGGAGTTGTCACACTCACCCACATGTATGACCAGCTTAGGAAACTTGTTTTGCCCGAACAAAGTAGTTAGGTTGTTATGTTCCGCTCTTATAAGTAAATAATATACATAATTTGTACAAGTTAGATTTATTTTCACATGAATGTATGACTAATGTTGTGTTTAGATTATAACACACCTAAATATATGAGTACTTTCCAAAGATAGGAAGGAAGAGTATGAAATCACATATGAGGAGGTTAACCCACAAGTTGGACGATATGTCACTAGATGATATATATGTACTGTTAGCGTTGTGTAGGTGTAGTAGACGATATGACCTATGTTGGGGTGATTTGAAATCATTACAAAGATCATTGTCCCAATAAGTTATTGAAGTCGATATCCATGTTCTTTGAATACATGTAGTGATTTAAATCTGTGTCACACCTTACATACATTGTGAGAAAGAGGAAGATAAACCAACTGTAATACCACATCGTCGCTTGTATAGTACGAATGATGACAAAACCCATATCACAATGGAAGCATGTTTGTCTGTTAAGGAATTATCTTGTTCTATATCTATTACTTATTTACCATGATTATTTATATTAATATATTCAGTCCGAAAGGGTTTTTGGAATGTATTTTGTGACTTTCAGAAAGTATTTTTAGGAATACATCTTTTTTGGTTTTTGAAAAATGTTTTTCATTATGTTTTGCTTGTGGAAAGGCCTTTCTAGAATGCAATCGTACACCTCCTAAATGACTTTCAGAAAGAACTTTTCGAAATTGATTTTGTGTTTCGGAAAGTTTTTTCTAGAATGGAAATCAGCATTTGAAAATGTACATACCCTTTGGATATATTGCATGCTTACTACACCACAGATTTCCATGAACAACAAGTTGTTGGATAAATTAATTTTGTGAGCATGCATAAATTATAATAATTGATTCAGATTAATCTATATATACCAAAGTATTATTATTAATTATGAGATGTGAATATTATTTATATATAATATGGACAGGCTGATAATAGGTGGGTTGAGTCCTATCTTAATATATATAGGAGGGTCCCTACGGTTAACAACATGTTGGTTTTTCTCTACCATATTAAAGAGAAAAATAGAGCAGTTTTATGTACGCTGCCTGACACTCTGGTCACGTAAACACCCTTCTATGCTCTTTTCTTCTCTGTTGTGTTTTCTCAGGATCTTTTCTTACTCAATTACATCAAGGGAATTCAATCTTCTCTGATCAATAATTACAATGGCATCATTTTCAGTTCCAGGTAAGTATTGGATTTAATATTGAATGTATGATTATACTTAACATGCATTAATTGGACTGAATATAATAAATATTAAAAAATAAATCTTTGAATTGGTATTAGAGTCAATTTTCAAACCTTTTATTGCTGTAAAGTACATCATTGTTTTTTTTGAAACTTCTTTGCTTGATTCGGATTTTTCTTTAGAGTTAATTTAATTGTGAAATTGATTGAGGTTTTCTTGTTGTATGATCCTTTTCAAACAAATGGAACCCTTAATTGGTTAATTTGATGAGGAATTGAAGTGATATGCGTTTTTACTCATGAACCCTAAACTTAGAAATTCAAAATCAAACCCTTCCATGAGACAATTAGGTTCTCATACCATAGGGCTTTTGAAGAGGACAATAATCCGAACATAACCCACTTGGAATCATTAATTTTGGTTGAGAATTGAGGGAGATGCCATGAAAGGGCCGAATTTCGTTCTTCGTTTTTTCGTGCAGAACCCAAAATTTTTGAAAGACTTTTTCGTAAAATCAATCACATATTGTTGTAGAGCTCGTCAATACGAATCTAACGCAAGAAGAATCACTTAATTTGGTGTCCGGATGAGGGAGAAACGAGCAAAATACAGTTTGGGTCTTCTTGAGGTTGAAGACGATGAATAGTAACCCTGTAAAAAAAAATCTTATAAATTGATCTTGTAAATCTTGTTGCTTAATCATTATAACTTGTATTATACATTTCTCCTGATAAATATTGTTGGGCATGGTTCATAATTAAGAGTTCGCCTTCGCGGAACGAGTTATGATAAAATGTCAAATGTTGAAAATATTGTTTTAGATGTTTTACATGATTGTGAGCTCACATTCGTGAGACGAATTGTGTTGAGATATTAAGTATAAATATTATTGTTTCCTATTGTTGCATCAAGATTTGTGTTGATAAGTAAACATACCCTTCGGTTTGTTTATCTTGTGATATGATGATTCTTGGTGAATAGTTGATTATATTTTTAAGATTTTCAGTATCTCTTCAGTATTAGCCTTAAAGATATGATATTGTTATTGAAACTCAACATACTCTGTGGATTAATTTGTATTGATAATATGCTCTTTGATTCCAGTTATGTCTATGCATTTAGGTTCCTTAATCAAACTGAATGGAACTAACTTTGAGGAATGAATGGAATCAGTAAAATTGTTCTTGGCTATCTCGTGTGTTGATTATGCTCTCACTGAGGATGAGCCTCCTGTACCTACTGCCACATCTTCTGCTGAGGAGAAGATAAAATATGACAGATGGATCCATTCCAACAAAATTTGTCTGATGACCATGAAGCACAGCATGAAGAAGACTATCAAGGACAATATTCCTGAAGCTTCTAATGCTAAGAAATTCTTGGCAGATGTAGGAAACAAATTCAAGAAATTTGATAAGACTGAGAAGTCTACCTATCTGAGTTTGTTGACCAAGACAAAGTATGATGGTGTTGGTGGTGTTCGTGAGCATGCAATGAAACTCACTAACTGGTACCACAAGCTCAAGTCTATGAAGGTTGTTTTGAGGGAGGATTTCTTAGTATGGCAGATTCTGGATTTTCTTCCTTCTGAATTTGATATGCTGAGGACTTCATATAACGCTCAGAAAGAGGAATGGACAGTAGATGAATTAATCTCTATTCTGACTCAGGAGGAACAGACTATGAAGAAGGGTAAAGGTCATGTGGTTCAGCATGTCTCTCACAAGAATACTTAAAAGAACAATGAGAAGAAGTTCTGGAAAGGAAAAAATGCTAAAGTCTCATTCAAGAAGAGTGGTTTTACTTCTGTTCCTGAAACAGAGGAGTCGTCAGGAATGAAGCCCAAGTTTCAAGGAAAGTGCAAGTTTTGTGACATTTTTGGACATAAGCAAATAGATTGCTTTAAGTTCAAAAACTGGCTAGAGAAAAAGAAGAAAGGTAATCCACTGGCTCTAGTATGTTTTGAATCAAATCTTGTTGATGTCCCTTCTAATACTTGGTGGCTAGACACTGGTGCAACTATTCATGTTACAAACTCATTACAGGAACTCAAAACCAGGAGAAGGCCAAGTGATGGAGAGCTATCGATTGCAGTTGGCAATGGTGTCAATGTTGGAGTGGAGAACATTGGAACTGCAAGTTTAAAATTAAGTAGTGGATTTGAGTTGACCTTAAGTAATGTTGTTTATGTACCTTCTATGAGAAGGAACTTAATTTCTATTTCTGTTTTGGACAAATGTGGTTTTATGTTTGTTTTTGGAAATAATGAAGTTAAAATTTCCTGTAACTCAAGTTTGATTGGTTCTGGTGTATTGTCTGATGGTTTGTATTTACTGAATCTTGATCCTAATTCTATTGTACAACGCCAATCAGATGTTTGTAACATTGTCAGAAATAAGCGTGGGAGGGTAACTGAAAGCTCTTCCATGTTGTGGCATAAAAGGTTGGGTCACATCTCCAGAAAAAGAATGGAGAGACTAATTAAGGAGAACATTCTCCATAGCTTGGACTTCTCTGATTTTGATAATTGTATTGACTGTATTAAGGGGAAACTTACTGCAAAGATTAGGAAGACCAGTGGTTCCAGAAAGGAGGGAATTCTGCAATTGATTCACACAGATATTTGTGGACCTATTACTCCTATAACTTTAGGAGGATATAGGTACTTTATTACCTTCACTGATGACTTCTCTCGATATGGCTGGATTTATCTATTGCATGAGAAGTCAGAGTCTTTGGATTCTCTCAAGGAGTTCAAGGCTGCTGTTGAATTGAAGTTTGATACTCAAGTTAAGTGTATTCATTCTGATCGAGGTGGTGAATTCTATGGGAGATATGATGAAATAGGTAGGAATGCTGGACCTTTTGCTAGGTTCTTACAGGAATGCAGAATTGAGGCCTGTACACTATGCCTGGCACTCCGCAACAAAATGGTGTTGCTGAAAGGCGTAATCGTACACCTATGGAGATGGTAAGATGTATGTTGAGTCACTCCACTCTTCCAGATTTCTTATGGGGAGAAGCCTTGAAGACTGATGCTTATATTTTGAATCATGTGCCAAGTAAATCTATTCCGAAGACTCCTTACGAACTCTTAACAGGGAAGACGCCTACCTTGAAGCATTTTCGAATATGGGGCTGTAAAGCAGAAGTTAGACCATACGATCCAGAGGTTAAGAAGTTTGATCCTAAGACTATTTCTAGCTATTTTGTTGGATATAGCATTGGATCTAGAGGGTGTCGATTCTATTGTCCTAATCACACTACTAGAATTATTGAGTCAGACCATGTAATCTATTTTAAGGAGGGTTCAAGTGGAGATGTGTCTATGCAACCTCGCACTGTAGAGTTTCGAGTAGAGCATGTTGATGTTCCCCTTCCTTTTGCACCAGCCATGGAGTCCGTTCCATCTACCTTAATCCAAAATGATGCTGTTGAACCAATGGTTGATACTGATGTTGATCATGGTGTTGGTGAAGATGTCCCAAATCCAGATATTATTGAGCGTGAACCTAGGAGATCGGGAAGAATTTCCACATCTACTCAATCCACTAAGTTCAGGGATTATGTTGTGTATTTGCAAGAGCATGAATTTAACTCTGTAGAGAGCACTGATCCTGTTTCTTTTCATGAAGCCACTTTTAACTCTGATCATTTTCATTGGATGGCTGCTATAGAGGATGAATTGGCTTCTATGAAGAAAAATGGTGTTTGGGACTTGGTAGATTTGCCTGTTGGATGTAAAACTATTGGTTGTAAATGGGTCTTTAAGACTAAGTGCAACGCCAACGAGGAGGTGGAAAGATATAAAGCCAGACTTGTTGCAAAAGGCTACAACGAGAGAGAAGACATAGACTTTAAAGAGACATTTTCTCCAGTCTGCACTAAGGATTCATTTCGTGTTGTGATGGCTCTTGTGACACATTTTGATCTAGAGCTTCACCAGATGGATGTGAAAACCGCTTTTCTGAATGGAGATTTGTTTGAGGATGTATACATGGATCAACTTGATGGTTTTGTTGAGAGTGGTAAAAGACACATGGTTTGCAAACTGAGAAAATCAATATATGGGTTGAAACAGGCTTCGAGACAGTGGTATCTGAAGTTTGATAATGTTGTCACTTCTCTTGATTTCAAGGAGAACGTTGTTGACCAATGCATATACTTGAAGGCTAGTGGGAGGAAATTTATTATTCTGGTATTGTATGTTGATGACATTCTTCTAGCTAGCAACGATGTAGACTTTCTGTGTGATACCAAGCAAATGTTAACAACTCATTTTGATATGAAAGATCTTGGTAATGCCTCTTTTGTTCTAGGCATTGAGATACATCGTGATAGGACCCGTGAGATTCTTGGTTTATCTCAAAAGGGGTATATTGAGAGGGTTTTGGATAGATTTAACATGAAATCCTACAAACCCTGTACCACACCTATGCAAAAGGGTGAAAAACTTTCTAAATCCCAGTGTCCTAAGGATGATGATGAGACTGCAAAAATGGATAAAGTTCCTTTTGCTTCCGTTGTAGGCAGTCTCATGTATGCTCAAGTTTGCACTCGTCCAGACATTGCTTTTGTTGTGAATGTGCTAGGAAGATACTTGAGCAACCCTGGTCTACCTCATTGGCAAGCTGCTAAACAAGTCATGAGATATCTGCAAGGTACCAAAGATTATATGTTGACTTTTAGAAGGTCTGATTGCCTTGAATTGACAGGATACTCTGATTCTGATTATGGTGGTTGTCCAGATGATTTCAAATCTACATCTGGATGCATATTTATGTTGGCTGAGAGAGCTGTCTCTTAGAAAAGTGTTAAGCAGACACTTACAACTACTTCAACTATAGAGGCAGAGTACATAGTGTGTTATGAGGCTACACATCAAGCAATTTGGTTGAAGAATTGTATTACTGAGCTTGGTATTGTGGAGAGCATCTCTAGGCCTTTTACTATATATTGTGACAACTCTGTTGTGGTATGTTTCTCTCGTAATAATAATACCACGAAAAGGTCAAAGCATTTTGACACGAAATTCATGTTTGTTAGAGAGAAGATTCAGGAATTTCAAACACGAGTTGAGCATATTTCCACAGAGTTAATGATAGCAGACTCTTTAACTAAAGGATTAACTGTTAAGGCATTTGTTGAGCATGTAACCCGTATGGGTGTGATGAGGTTCTTTTGATATATTGTTTTATTTGATGTATTGGTTTAGTGGGAGTTTTCTTTTATGAATTTGTACTTCCTTTTTTTAGACCTCATTTATTGTATTGTCATATCTATTGAAGTGTTTGACAATAATTATTTATTGTTGTGACGCCAATTATCTTGTATTGCAATATTTTGGTTGTTGATTTGAGCAATTGGTGTTATGGTATAATTTTGAGACATTTTGGACCCAGTCTCAAATTGTTATAGTGGTAAGATTGTTTTAATCTTATATATAGCATCTGGGGCGGATGATTGGGCCATGTGTATAAATATTTCACATTCATAAAGGTCATTGTGATGTAGGTGTTTTGTTTCTGTATGATGTTATTACTCCTTCGAGTATGATTTTCTGCAATGATGAGATACTTACTATTTTGTTGGACCTTGTGATTGAATATACTTTGGCATTTTGTTGTGGCCACATATTGTGAATTGATCTGGATAATTGATTGTTATTGTGATTTAATTTATGTTGTCCAAATGGGAGAATGTTGGATAAATTAATTTTGTGGACATGCATAAATTATAATAATTGATTTAGATTAATCTATATATACCAAAGTATTATTATTAATTATAAGATGTGAATATTATTTATATATAATATGGACAGGCTGATAATAGGTAGGCTGACTCCTATCTTAATATATACAGAAGGGTCCCTACGGTTAACTACATGTTGGTTTTTCTCTACCCTATTAAAGAGAAAAATAGAACAGTTTTATGTACGTTGCGTGACACTATGGTTTAACACGTAAACACCCTTTTATGCTCTTTTCTTCTCTGTTGTGTTTTCTCAGGATCTGTTCTTACTCAATTACATCAAGGGAATTCAATCTTCTCTAATCAATAATTACAATGGCGTCATCTTCAGTTCTAGATAAATATTGAATTTTAATATTGAATATATGATTATACTTGACATACATTAATTGGACTGAATATAATAAATATTAAAGAATAAATTTTTCACAAATCCCAAACTTACAGGCTTGATGAAAGTATTAACATTCGTACCAAATAGCTTTCATCTGTCACATACATGGGAGTATTTTTAGCGTCTACGACTCCTTTTTTAAATAGATTGTTGTGAAGCTTTCCTGAATTTGTTTGCAAATTGAGCACAATTTTTCTACCATCAAATGTACAATAATCGTGAACATCCATTGAACTTGACAAGAAATCCTTGTTTAGAACAAAAAACGAGTTTGACAAGTTACCCCACAACCAAGTTCCATGCTTTCTTCTTCCTTTTCGACCTCTGAAACCTCTGAATAGCACACTTTTTCCTCTATTAAAACACCTTTGTTGCAATGGTCATCAGCAATATCCATCTCCGACTCCGACGAACGCACCACCTTCAATTCCGAAAACTCTACCAGTCACCAACCTTCTATACAAGTTCACAGGAGGCACCGAGGCACCCCATTTTTTTTATCAGAAATAGGGTGCAAGAAGTAAAATGATGGAGTGTAGGAAACAATTGTTGTGTTACAGTAGAAATGCATGCAGCTCTGTTTTAAGTCCATTTTAAAACGTGGATATTTTCTGATTTATTAATTTTTTAATCTTTAAAATATTTATATTTTTTAATTGAGTTTTTTTATCTTTCTTTTCTTGTTTATTTGGTGATGATGTTTATTTATCTTCAAACGTGAAATTTTAATTAATGTAAGACGATAAATAAGTTTTATTATTTTGATTAACAACGTTTCGAATTATAAGAGATTATATTGATAACAGTGATTACAACAATTTCTATACATTTTCAATAAAATTAAAGAAAGTTACTGGTTATTTTATATTAATAATATATTAAATTATTTATATTAATCACAAAAATTTTACGGTGTTTAACATTTACAGAGAAGAGAAAGTAAAAAACGTGATCCAATTAAAAAAATTTTAAAAATTGAAAAATATAAAAATTTTAAGTATTTCAAAATTCAATTAAAAATAGCTAGTTGATAAGATACTTAAAAGTTTAAGTAAACATTCTAAAGATTCTAATACTGATCATAGACAAAGAGAGACTTTGGGAGGGAGAAGGATAAAAGACGAGGAGGAGGAGGTGTCCTTGGTCTCAACCGGTGAGTATTTTTCCGGCAAAACCATCTATGAGATGGCTTCAACTTCAATCACCACTTTCTCCATCTACTCCCAATCCCAATCAAAGTTCCGCAATTTCCTAGGCCACCCACTCATTCGTAACCGCAACAAACCCACAACAATTTCGGTTCAGCCAGCCATGGTTCGCGCCACCCTTTTCTCGACATTCACTTGTTCCTACACCCCTTGTACACCCAGTTTCAATTTTTCTCCGGGAAGAGCTTTATTCAAGTTCTTCTCAGAAAAGGTGGCATTTTTCCTCATTGGGTCGTTTCTTTTGTCGGGTTGCTTCAGCAAAAGAGCTGCTTTCGCAGAAGCAGCGCCTTCTGTGAGTTCTGATGTTGTGTTGGAGGAGAAGGTGAAGCCCGCAGAAGAGAAAAAAGAGGAAGAGGATAGCGATGAAGAGGAAGAAATGTGGGAGAAGGTTTTGGAGAAGGATCCAAAAAATCTCGAAGCTCTCAAGGCGGTTTTGTATGCGAAAATGAGGAGAGGGAATACCAAGGAGGCTGTGAAGTTTGTTGAGGATTTGATTGCTGTGGAGCCGAAGGAGGTTGAGTGGAGGCTTTTGCAGGCCCTTTGTTACGAGACAATGGCGCAATTGAGTAAAGCTAAAAGATTGTACAGGGACATATTGAAGAGAAGGCCTCTTCATCTCAGAGCTTTACATGTATGTTTTTCGCTGTCTCTTTTTGCTGGTGGAATTTTGAATGTTTACTGTAAAGTTTGAATTTTGGTTCTGGTTAGAAAGGTGGGTGGATAGATAGGTAGGCTTCCCTTTGGTTAGTTGTATGTGTATGCTCTCAGTGAGGGATTAGCAATTTTGAAAATGTGGTTCATATTAACAGTCAAAAGCTTTAGAACATAAACTGAGAAGCCTTCCTGTTTTGCTTATATTTTTATAAGAAATTGAAGCTGTTCTTGTGTCTTATAAATTATGCATTATTCTTCTTAGAATACCCTCTAAAACAAAATCAGTTTTGGAGAACACTTAACTCTCCATCTTCATTACCTCCTTTCCCTCATTTTCCTAACAATTGACTGCTTCATTGAAGGCATACTAGCATATTCATTACTTATGTATTATTTCTGGGAAAACGCTTAATTAGTCATTGTCCTGTAAGCCTTGCTTCAACATCTTGTGTTTACCTTGAAGTTCAGAGTTCTTGTAGTGAGCTTCCTCATATTAGTTCTGTACCATAAATAGTATTGAAGTGTTATTTTATTTTGTTGACTTGGGCCTTTTCATTTTTTTTGTGAGCGTTTTTAAGGTAGGATTTGATTAGGTTAGTTGGAAATTCATTCCAAGAGATATGTTGCATACTTTAGCTTTGAATGTGACACGATAGATTATTACTCTTTGCAACATTTTGTGGCTGCCTGGTATATCAAAAGAAATATGGTTTCCATATTCATATTGTATTTCGATCCCACGTCGTGTAATAAGGTACCATTGCACTTTGTTTGTTACGTTTTTCCATATATGAATGAGATGAGTGATACTCTCATTTACAGGGTTTGGCTATGGCAATGCATAAACACCACGAAGGTCCTGCTATATTTGAAATGCTAAATAAGGCTCAAGAGTTAGCTTCTCGTGAAAACAGAGTTACTGAGGAGAGAAATATAAGAATCTTAACTGCACAAATGCATGCTGTACAGGTAAACTGATGATCCATCAAGTTAGGGTGGGATTCTTTCAAATTGTTTCATTAACAATCAGGTTTCCACTTTCTCTGCTTATCTGCTACTAATTCAGGATAAACCAAGCACAATATCTGTTAGACATATAAATTTAACATGCATAGCATTGTGTGCTTTGCAGGGTAATTTGGAGGAGGGCTTAAAGAGATTGCAAGAATTGATTGATCAAGATCCTCGAGATTTTAGGCCTTATATTTGTCAGGTAAGTTTGTCAGCTAGTTAATAATGAGTTGTGCATACAGTGGTACATTGGTTAATCTTTTAGACTCATTCTGAACATGCAGGATAGTGCCAATGCTTTATAGACAAAATTGCTTTTTATCACAATATTGCCAAATTTTTTATTCATTTGGCATTATAACTTCAAAATTGGAAACATTTTATGAGCTCAAGCACTTATTAATCTGATAAATAAAAATTAAACGAATTGGGTCATTCGAAAAATCATTGACTTGGTCCCAAAGTTGGCTCAGTTGGATCCTTTGATCTCAATCAAAACTTAGTGAACCAAGTAAATAAAGAAAAAAAAAGGGTAAATAGAAACATTTGACATTTTCTATTAAGTTCTAGTGTTACTCATGAAATACTTTGACGCAACTTAGCAAAATCTAACATCGTCACAACTTTAATAAACAATATAGAGACCAGTTAGTTTATGCTTTTTCCATTCAGGGACCCAAAGAGTTATTTCATTTGAGGATTAAAAAAAACTGTTAGTTGAGGGGACTAAATTTTTAATTTAATATTTTGAAAAACTTCAGAGCATAAACATGGATTAGAGAGGTTTTCAAGAGACTCTGCAAGTGTATTCTGTGTGATCATAGTTTCATTGTATCTAACAAAATTTCTAGGTGTGAAGAGTAAGAAAACCTCCTAGAATAGTTAAACTAAACAGTAAGGGCTTTCTCCTATAGCAGGTCTTTTCATCCAAGAAGGTTAGTGGGACTCCTAAATTCTTATACTGTATGTATCTTGAGAGAATGGAGTTAATCATCTGTTAAATTTTTTCACTTTAGAGTCCCCCCATCTTGTGGCTTTTCTCTAGCATACTTCACATAAAAGGGCTTCCACTTCTGTTTTTTCTGTGTCTGCATTGCGTGCTGAAGATGCGTTAAGCTTCAGAATTTTATCTCCTTTTTCCACGTTGCACCTGTCTGATTTTTTTATGTTTATTATTTATGTTATGCAATTACTTTGCTAGTCTAATTTTATATCATAATTCACAGTGAATGACTACTTTCTGTGGTCATAGAACCTAAAGGGAAGAGACAGAAGTGATTATGGTTGATTCAATTCATGAAATGGCTAAATTGATTTCAAACAAAATTGCAGGGAATAATATACAGTCTATTGGGTAAAACTGAGGAAGCTGCACAGCAGTTTGAGACATATCAAAGTCTTGTGCCTGAAGAATTTCCTCAGAGGGGATTTCTGGATGATGTTGCCATAGCAGCAAAAAAAACGGCCCTGGAAAAGTTTAATAAAGCATTTAGAAATCAATTTTCTTATAGGAAATAGACTTGCTGTCTTGGCAGTTGTCATTGGTGCAATTCAGTAGCAGGCTCTTTAGATAGGGAAAAAGTTAGACTACTTTCATGATGTAATACAATGTATAGCAGAGTTTGTGTTGTGTTTTTCTTTTCCTGAGATTTATATTACATGGTTTGGATAGGATTTTGTTGTTTTACTTTGCTTAGATCGTGTATTACAATCCTAAAAAACATGGTACTTTATTTTGGCACAACCTTTTAGGCTCTCATTTGAATGTGTTGGTTTCATTGATGATCGACACCTCTTTTTCAAAGGTTTTATCTTCCTATTGTATCTGATGATACTTTTCTCAATACACTGTAGTGCAGCGATCTCGTATCATAATGAGAAAATTATTATATATATTATGCCATATCATCTTGTATTATTAATATTGTTATTTTTAATTTTTAAAACAAAAAATGCCTGGTGTTTCTATTTAAAAGTAAATAAATATTTGGTTATTAAATTTCTAAAATATTACATTCCAAGAATAAAATATAATAAACTTATTTTACAATTGCTTATTTACTATTATTATATTTTTATTTTTATTTATCTAAAACAAGGAATTTAGTTTATATTATTGAGTTTATTTTTTATATCAGAGACAACGTTTAGGAGTTTTACATAAGTAATGATGGGTAAACTTTTTAAATGGGTGTAATTTTTTACCCAAATAACTGAAATGGATAATTTTACTTTATTATGAGAGAAGTTGTGTTATTATAGGACAACTTTGTTTTGTTTAAATTGAAGTCAGGGAAGACATAGAATGCTTCTGTGTAAAGTTTGAATAGTGCATAACTGATACAATCTCGTTTAAACGTAATAAGTTTTTTAATTAAAATTTTCTTTAGGTATAACGACTTTATCACAAACAAAATTCATTGAAGTTGAGGGTTGACACAACTTCAGTACAAATAATATCCAATGAATTAAAGTTGTGGAAGGATTGCCGGATTTTAATATTTTTGTTCTCTCCACTCGATGAGAAGTATACCAATATTATGTCTAATATCAAATTCCTTGGTTATTCAATCCTATGTCTACAACTTTTAAAACATTTTTCAATACAATGAAACTTGACAAAACATATGATTAAGCCCATAGATACAGAGCATAAAAAAAGAAATATACATTAAAATGTATAGAAAACTACTAGGTAAAATCAATATTTATTACATCTACGCCACGCCAGTGACTAAAAAACTTTTTTACCATGATCATGTCTTTAACTCTAAAAAAAATCTCTCTTACATTTATATAATTTATTCCCTAACCTCCTTAAATATTTTAAAAATTGAAAACAAGAACAGTAACACAGTTGTTAAAACTGATTTAATTAAAAGTACCTTACCAGTTAAAGATACGAACTTCCCTTTTCATCTAAACAATCTTTTCCTAATTTTTAACACCATCCCTTCTCAAAATTCTTTCCTTATATGATTTTCTTATTTATTTTACTTTTTTACCAATAAAAAAATAAACAATAGATAAGTTGGGAGTATTCTGGCCAACAACCAAATTTTAATGTTTTTTATTGGTTTTGTGCTTATTAGATACATCTGTTTCTTTGTTAGATGTTATATTAGATTATGTGTATTGATATTTTTGAGATTGTATCTTTCCGTTACCAGCTTTAGATTTGTTTGATAGAAAATGTTTACAAATTTTTATTGTTTATATATATATATAATAGGCCTTTTTATAAGAGTTTACATACTCCCGACATTTCTATTATTTAATATTTTTTCTTTTTAAAAAAAAATACACAAAAATTAAATATAAACTATATACAAAGATGTAATATTATCTAATGGTGACAAAAAAATGTAATATTATCTAATAATTTCTCATAATAACAGAGTCTATATACAATTAGAATGCTAAATCACTTCCTTTGAATTCAGAAAAATCATTCTTCTTAAATACACTTTTTTGTTATATATTCGGAAAGCTGAAAAGTTCATATAAAGACAGAACATTCAAATTAACTCTCAAGAATAAATTTTATCTAAACTCTCAGAACTTTCAAACTCAACCCTTTTTCTATTCTTCGCCAACTTATTCAACAAATCAACCAGGGTTTTCTTTTTCTTTGATCCTTGGGATGAGTTTGCTGCTATTCTTTTCATTAGCTCTGATGATGATACATCAAAACCAATAAGATTAGGAAAATTTAACTTAGCTTTACTTCCATGCATCTTGAAAGCAGCTTTATCATAAGCTAAACCTGCTTCTTCTTCAGTTACAAAAGTCCCGAGTCAAACCCTAGTTCCATTTTTCTTTGGATCTCTTATCTCCGCCACGAACTTACCCCACGGCCGTCGTCTCACACTCCTATATCGCTTCCATTCGGGAGGCGCGTGAATTTCACGCGCTTCCCTAGACTGTTCTATTTCCGACAATTTCTTCTCATCATTGATACCCTCCATGCCACTAGAGTCTAAGTGTGTGGAATCATGTTCAAGCTCCAGCAAATAGTATTGAAGAGATTGAAATGAAGAAAAATCACAAGATGTTCTAGTAGCCATGTTTTGGATGATGATGGTGATGTTTTCTCTTCTTTTGGATTTGTAATAACTTTAACCTGTTAATGCCTTGCATATTTATACCACTGGGTTTGACATTTATTTATTCTATTTTATATTTTCGTTATGAAACTGAATTTAGAAATACGCTATTTCATTTATTTACTATTTCATGTGGGTTGATTCTTTGAAATTTCAAGGAGTAATTGAAAGACAAAGTGGCTGTATTCATTATAGCAATCTTAATTACGCGTGTTGTTATATATTCATAATAATAAGAAATAATTTTAATTATATTTTAACACTGTTATTACTTTCTATTATATATATATATATATATATATATATATATATATATATATATATATAGTATTATACTTGAGGATATTAAATTATAGATAGCAAATTAATAAATAATTAACAATTTTATTGCAGTACATGGTT
>Ga0209489_100929_pt1 | contig 58742 bp, 24 predicted proteins | sample SiratrowhiteBW_FD_187527 | JGI IMG/M metagenome (GOLD analysis project Ga0209489, IMG submission 187527) | Root nodule microbial communities of legume samples collected from California, USA - Siratro white BW (SPAdes) (version 2) | ecosystem: Host-associated > Plants > Roots > Nodule | place... | reverse complement strand
GGAAAAAAAAAAAAAAGTACATTAGAAAAGAAAAGAGTTAAAATTCAGCTTTCAGAATTGATTTATTTGTATAAGCTTCGACTTTAATTGATTTTGGACACTCAAATTGATTCTACTATGAAAACCCGAACATATTCCTCAACTTTTTTTGTCAAGTTTAACTGTGTGAAACGCATTATCAGACAGTGATGCGTATCCGAACACACCCTAAGACCCAAAATTCAATAATCTACTAAAACAATAAAACTCTATCAACCCTATTCTTTTACCTATTAGTCCAAATAGGTCGGTGCATCTATTATAATAGACCAGTCAAAAACCTATCACCATAAATGGACCACAAAAGTGAAAAACCATTCAACATAAATAAGTCACAAAATAAGTTAATTTGTTAACATAAACATGTTTCTTCTAGAAATAGTAATAATATATTAAATAGGTTAAACTATGAATATTATATACAAGTATGTATAAAAGTTGAAAAAGAAAAAAAAAAAAAAAAACACTTGAAAAATGGAAGGAGTAGAAGCTTTTGTCTTTATTAAAACATCTTCCTTGTCAATTACAACACATCCACACACACCGTTTACTTTCTTTATATATTTATTTATGATACACACTAGTTGGTAATTTTACACACACTAAATCATACGCTCTTTGACACATAGCACACAAAGCCACGTGCCTCGACACGTTGAGGCAGATAAACAATTAAGATGCAAAATAGAGAAAGATGCCTCCTCTTTCCACTATATATGCATGTTGTAATAGTATAATACCAATCAACAATTTTTTCAGAGAAAGGTTAGAAAGAAAGAGCAAGTGCAATTTCATGGTTCAGGCTCTTCTCAAGAATGCATGCTTGGCTTCAACAGTATAAGCACTATATTACGTCATAGTTTGAAAGCTTCACTTCACTGCTGAAGAAATATTAGGATATTAGATATATATATATATACACACACCCTTTTGCCTTCTACTTTTAATATTATTCAAGTTTAACAGGTATGTTTTTCTCCTTTTTCTTTGTCTGTGTTTATAAGTGATTTAACTAACTCATCTATATGACTTGTAAGATGATGGTTGTTTTTACTATAAACTGCTTCTTTAAATGCAATTCTTTTTATGTTTAAATAATTTGTACTTAAATTAGATATTTGTGGAAGTTAAATAATAGTATTCTAGTAACAAATATTATTACTCATATTAGTAAAGTTGTCATAAATAATGAGGGTTAGAACTTATAAAATAACTAGAATAAGATTGTTTGTTTGGAAATAAGATTGTTTTGTTCGAATAAATTTGTTAATAACTGTAAACGAGAGAAAGTGAGTGCATAGATGTTCAAATATTACTAAAAATATATTAGTAAAGTTATCATAAATAATGAGGGTTATAAATTAGAAAATAACTAAAATAAGATTGTTTTGTTCAGATAAATTTCTTAATAATTAATAATTATAAGCTAGAGGGAAAAATAAGAATTTTTTTTTATCTCATTTGTTAAATGATAAAGTTTAATAAAAATGGATAAATTGATTTTCATTGTTAGAGATATTTGATTTATTTAATGTTAACATTCTTTAAAAGGAATAGAAAGTATGCTCCCTTAAACATTTAATGGAATCAATTGAATTAATTCTTTTTTGTGAAGTTGCCTTTGTCTAGGGGAAATTGAGAAATTCTATAGAAAAGGGGAATTCCTTAAAGGAAAAGGAAAGAGAGAAGGTGTGTTGATCATGATGATCCTGACATAATACCACAAGTAGTGAAGGAAGTTTCCTTTATAATCATCAATATAGGTAGCTATTAAACATGTAAGTTAATTAGGTTAGGAAGAGAACACGTTAATTTAAACGAGGTAGTCTTCACGGGAAAAAAAAAGTAAATAATAAAGTGACAATTTCACTAAATAAAAGTGATTGTAATTTTTTATGTTGGGTGGTTTAAACTAAACAAAATGAGGAACTAATGTTCCCAATAATATTGGATGAACCAGTATTTGTTTAATTTTCTTATAACAGTACGAAGTATTCACTAATTATTGACTTTGTCAATACTAATTATTTTTATTGGAAAAATTCTGATTATGTTGAGGAAATTAAAAATTTATTATTTGAGAGTTTTAGTTTTAAACTTTAATCACTATTCTGAAAAAAAAAAAAAGATATATGTGTTGTATTTTGCTGGTCTAAAAGAACTTTTATCAGTTTTTTTTACACCAATATGCTTAAGAAAATAAAATACTTTTTGACACCAAAAAAAGAAATTAAAATACCTTTAAACCTAATTACATGAATAAATGGCGTGTGTACTACCAATCCTATTTTTACTTTTAGTTTGGTGGCTAAAAGTAAAAGGTGGAAATAAAGTTTTTTTTTTTATTAAAAAAATTGAAACGTACTTCTACAATGGTTATTAATGCATTTGTAATTAACTTTAATAAAAAATAATTTTAACATAAAGTTGTAAGATCCAATATAGAACCTTACTAAATTGGTTAAAGAATCATAAAACATTAATAACTTTTTTTTTAATTCATTATAATATCATGGATATAATCACATCACATTGGTGGAGCAATTGAAAAGTCCAACTTTTCCATCAAGAGTCTTTGTTGGGTATATTTTATTATTATAATTATCATTAAATATTCATCGTTTTTGTCTATATAGTTATAATTAATAGTTTTTTAATTAGGTACACCATAACAAATAAAATTTTTCCTTCACTCCAACCGAGGACCATATCTTGAATTCTCCCTCGTATGTATCTAAATGTTAGATCTTTATCAACTTTTTGGTACATATCCTAAGAAGCGTGTCTACTATATCATATATACCATATTAACTATACATATCAAATTAAGAAGGTGTGAACCTTGCACAAAATCTTTCCCACACACCCACATGTACATGAATTTTCTGGGTAGACTTTTCAACACTTTTTTAGATATCTCTTTTGGGAAAATATAATCAATTGATTCTTTTTCGAAACTTTTGATCATGAAAAGGGAAAGGTTGAAAAAGAAGATGCTAATTAACATGAAGAGAAAAGGAGGAAAAAAGTTGGAAAATTGGAAAATTCCATGGATGTGACAAACAACATGTATAACTTGGTTCTCTCATGCATGTGCTGCGACAAAGAACTAAAGGAAAACACATAACATTGTTGCGTATTGATTACATTCCAATAAGAAACATTCTGTGAATCATCATCTATTATCATGCATGCTTCTGAGTTGTTGGCTTGCTACAAACCTCATTAAGTGGCCCCATGCTGCATGTGATGCCCATAATTTCCCCACAAGCTTTGAAACTAAGAAACACAATTATAATGCTCTTCTTTTGAATGGTAGATGGTGGAATTCAAGGGTATTAGGATATGTACTAATGGTGTGTGATGTGATAAATAGATATTTTTGTTTCTTTAAATATGTGATCAGGGTTTCAATTAGGGTTTTAACTTGAGTGAAAAAGAAAACATCTATCAGGAAACATCTTTTAAGATAGATATTACAGATAAATTCATTCTCAGAGAGTATTTTTCAAAAATTTTCCAAGTTTTATAGAAATATGCTCATTGATCAGGTATATATAAATATATATTTATAAGTAATATTTAACTTTTTTTTAATCAGGATTATATATATATATATATATATATATATAATGAAAAATAAAGAAGAAAGAAAGCGGATATGCCGAAGCAATATGCAAACATGAATGATGAAGTAAGTTTCTAATTGAATGATGTAAAGTATTATAAAGTGGGCACAAGAGGAGCTATTATTCATATACAATGTTTAGTTTGTATATGATAACATAATAAAGTTAAATTATATACCCATGTTGTTTTGATTACAGGTAGTTCATTTAGGAGTATTAAAATATTGTGAATAATAAATGAAGTGTAGATAAAGCATTTAATTGTATATTTATACAAAATAGCCACACTAATAATTTTTTATACAAAATAGTCACACTAATAAATTAATCCTTTAATATATCAATCAAATTTTGCTTTTCAATCATTGAAATTTTATTTGAAATAGTTTACTTTTTTCAACCATATATCACTCTTTATTTTAAATTAATGATTAGTGTGTTCTCAATTTACCTAATATTACCAACACATTATTTAAATTAAATCTCAGAGTTCTGTTTTTGTATATATGTGTTTCATTTCATTCCTGCGCAGTATTTTGTTATTTCTTTTTCTCACATCTTCTAATTATCTATATGCCAAAAGTCATATGGAGCTTTCATTTCATGATTTATGAGCCTATCTTCTTTACATGAAACTAAATTTGTTTAGCTTTGTTAAACAATATTGTTTTTGTGGCAATCATTGTGAAGAACAAACATTCAGATAATCACATGCATGCATCTCTGTTGTTAGTTTAATTCAGTGCCACCTTTTGCGATTAATCATGCATAGATGAATATATCATATGTTTTGTCGGCAATTATATGATTTGTCAAAATATAAGATATGAAGAACTAATGAATGAGACACTAAAGACAGATTTAATCATGATAATAATAATTTTCATCAAACTTTTCAGGTTATTTTATAATGATCATATATATTTTTTTAATTGCAAATATCATTATTGTGTTATGGGCTACTTGAGAAAAAAAAAATTGATTTTAAAATGATGATCCTAATATAAAAAATTCATAATATATTTCTAGCGAGCTAAGATGTAAAAGTTTGTCCAATATTACAACTTTAAAGAAACCTTAAAAATTGTTTATTCAAATTTAAAAATATATTATTTAATCATTCAACTAGAATATCTATATATACACCCCCATTATATAGTGTTTTGTGATTATTAATACAATAAAAATAGTTTTGTGAGTATTCATATTGAGTGAGAATGCACATCCATTCCATAAGAACAAACGATAATAAGGGAAAACAAAATAGTTTCATGGATGCATGTTTTATTATGTGTAGGTAATCACATCAATGTAGCCATCAGTATTTATTTGTAGTAAAATAGTTTCATGGATTAATAAATCATTATAATAAGTTTTTAATATATACTTATGATGATTTATTACCAATGAGAAATTGTTATTATTTAAATGTATAATCTTGTAGCTAACAATTTTGTCAATTTTTAATATAAGTTTCCAATAAACCCTTTTAGTCTACATGCCAATATAAAAAGAAAATAAAAACGGAATAAAAATAAAAGAGAAATAATTATCAGTTAATGTAAAATGAAAAAAAAATATATTATTTAATATAATAAAAAATAATTATTTCACCACATATCCTTTCCATACTTGTGTCTAACCAATTAGATTCTAAAAACAATTTAGCAATGCATTGTTAGTTCCTTCTTCTCCTTGAAGCCTATTCATTATGTTACTAATTTGCCTTTTGTTTAAGCTGTTTTTGTGCTCATTACTTTTGTCACACATATACTTTGGTTCTTCTAAAAAGATGATAGCTTTATATATATCCTTTACAATGGGAACCAATAGTAGTTAGGCTTAGTGCTACTTGCACACATAGTAATGCTCACCTTTTTTTAATGCAATTGCTTTGTTTTTAGTACTAGAATGATGTTGAAAATATGGGTTTGACACCGTCCAAATCACCATTATTTGTTTTATTCTTATATTCTAATAACCTTTGTTAATGTTAGTGGTGTTTTGATGCGTCTTTGCAAACACATAACTTTAGAACTGGTAAAGTACAAATATTAGAGACTATGTATTTTAGCAGAGTTTAAAACAATACTAATTTGTTGCTTCTCTTCTACACACATAAGTCACTTATATATATATATTATCACAAAAAATAAATAAATGAAAAATAAATATATAATAAATAAATAAAGTTAAGCTTGAGGGTGCGTTTTTCTTCCCTCTAGTTGGATTAAAAAACATATTGGTTGATGATGTTTACCACCACAAGTTTACGAATTTAGAAATAACCCATTTTTAGTCCTTGTAAGGGACTAAATATATTGCAAAATAGGCATAAAAAAATAACTGTTTTCAAACAAAAGAACTACAAATTATTTTTAAATATGAGGAAAACAAGTTATTTAAATTTACTATTTTTACATACTTTTTTTTTTCTCTGACTCAATTTTGTATCTAAACATTATTTCCTAGAAATACTTTGGTGGTCTATGTTAGACTTTTTGATTGGTACAAGTGCAAATATAAAAATGACAGATAAAAAAAATAATCTTTAAATGGAATTGTACAGAAAAAGTTAAATAAAGTGATTAATGTTTTGCCATTAGTTGTTTGCACTTTACTTTCTCTATTCTGATTAATTTAAGACTAAGTTTTGAGACATGACAGTGATGTAAAATGAATAAATAAACACAGCAGTATAAAAAGATAAAGAAGAGCATTCTTAGAAGTATAATGTCGAATGATGAATATTGAATAATCTAACCGTCCATGGTGACTTAGGATTATCACGGACCACTAGTTGCCGTCTTATAAAACCATGTCAAAGGTTGTTGATACCCATGTTTTTGTTAAACATTCTTTTCAAACTCCAATGCCCTTTTGTTTATTTGTGTGATTAAAGGTGTAAATTGTAATCTTTCTCCTACAAACCCCCGAGAAATTCTCTGATTAACCCAACTAAATTGTAGAGTCAAAGCCCCATAATCTTTCAGCAAAAAAGGAGCGTACTTTTTTTCAGCTCCAACTGCATTTCCTTTGTTACATAACTGTGTATGATGTGTATAGGCACAACCCAACAACAGCAATCTTCTCTCTTACCCATCTTCGTTTTTCTTATTCTGGTTAATTATAGTTTGGTACCCATTTTCAACAGTGATGAAGCATCATCATAGGTCGCCACACCACCAACAGGTACGGTTTTTTCGCCCTTTCTCTCGCTCTCTCTCTTGTGATGATTTCTTTGTTTGTCCGTGTGGTGGTTGTGGTTGTTGGTGTTGTGGGGTTTTGTTGATTTTGGGAAACTGAGGCAAATTGCAGAGGACTTGGGCTGAAATATGTTGTTTCGGTTGGTCCTGCATACAGCTCTTCTGGGCAAAGGTGGTCATGCGTAAGTGGCTTAACATGGGGAGTTATGAGTCTGATTACAGTGCTGACCCTGATGATGATGATGATTCTGAAAGTGGTTCAGACAATGAAGGTGAGTTTTTGCAACATTGATTTTGTTGCCATTTTGAGTGTGTGTGTGTTTTCTGGATGTTGTGGATTTTGTTAATTTAATTAGAATCAAGAAAGTTGAGCATTGCGATCAATTGGGTTGGTGTGTTCATTGTCGAATGATCTGGAAAAATGTCTGAATTGAGGTTGTTTCTGGGTTTTACAGGCAGTGTTTGATGATTTTTATTTTTTTTTTGTCTTTTGATCGTTGAAATCTCACTTTGAGTTTGGTGTGTCATGTAGAGTGGGAAGAAGTCTGAATTTTTGTGTTGTTTCAGAGTGTTATAGGTCGTGTTTGATGATCTCTCTCTGTTGAAGTCTCACTTTGAGTTTGGTGTATTATGTAGAGTGGGGAAGACAGTCGAGGTTTGCAGACAACAGAGGTGATGAAGATGAAACTCCATCTGAATCTACAGGTGATTTTTGTGTGTACAAGAAGCTCTTATATATCTGCTGTGAATTGAAAATCTTTATTTATTTTTTCTAACACTCTTTCGGCTGTAATAAGACACTATAAAATTATCCTTGTCGTGAAGACTTTCTTCCTCCTTTTCCTAAAGCTACGTTTCACTAAAAATTTGTAGCATGCCGTAGTAATCAGTAGCTCCTTGAAAATCCAGTTCTAATTTCTAGCTTTAGTAGTTTCTGATTTTTCACCTTTTCCGGGAATGTTTAGTAGATTGCATTTCTTTATTGCCCATTGTATTAGCCTAATTTTTTTTTTTCTATTATATTGCAGAATTTCTTCCAAAGTTAAGGAGGCAAAAGTCATCAACTTTCAGATCTCAGTATATAAACAAAAAGGAGTTGAAGTGAGACACTATTCTCATTTTTAGTTGGCATTCAAAAATGCACAATAGGTGCAATTGTTTGAAAGTGTGAAAATACAATTTATTTGGTGTTATTGCTGAAGCCACTTATATCTGAATTCTGTTGCATATTTACCTCCTAGGATATGTGTTGGAACATGGAATGTTGGAGGAAAACTTCCACCAGATGACCTTGATATTGATGATTGGCTTGGTGTCAATGAACCAGCTGACATCTATGTACTTGGGTAAGTTCTTCCCCGGTTGTTACTGAAACTACTTCTTGAGTACATAATGATGGGTGTATGTTACTTATTCCGTGTTAAGCTGGTCTGGGTATATTTTTGAATGAATTTTTGGGGATAGTCTTAGTCATAAGTTTCTCTTTTCTACAATTCCAATATTGTGTGTACTCCTGAATATATCTGATGCCATTTTGTAATCACTTTAGAATATTTTCTACTTAATTGCTTTTATTTGTTTTACTAAAATAGATCTTCACACTTGCAGTCTCCAAGAGATAGTACCCTTAAACCCTGGTAATATTTTTGGTGCTGAAGATACTCGTCCTGTTCCAAAATGGGAGAATATTATTCGAGAAACACTGAATAGAGTTCGACCTGAAATGCCAAAGATGAAGTCCTATAGTGACCCTCCCTCTCCATCAAAATTTAAGCCATCAGATGATGTTCCTGATATAGAAGAAGAAATATTACTTGAAAGTGATAGTGACATTGGTGAGGAAGTCCATCCTTTGGATGAAGACAACAATTTTTGTGATGGTGCCGATGGAACAATCATGGGTGAAAGTGAGAGTACAAGTTTATTAGCTGCTGATGCTGCTGATATTGTAAACTCCAGTTTGCCAGTTAAAACTGATTTACAGAGACAGTTTTCTTTTCCAAAGATGTTTGATAGGCATCAGAGTTTGTCAGAAAACATGGACACATCATTTTCCCAACAGGCCACTAAACTAACCCGAATGCTTAGTGGGTCGGAAAGGATTGGTTTGAGCTGGCCAGAGCCTCCACTGCATCTGCTATCTCAGAGAGTTTTGGATAGACCAACTTCTTTTAAATCATTGAAATCCTTTAAATCATCTAAGTCATTCAAAACATATAACTCTTTCAAGTCAATTATGGATGAAATTCCAAGGACAGGATTGCTTCCTGAAATTGACCTTGAAGCTTTGATAAAGCGAAAAAGAAGATCTTCATATGTAAGGATTGTTAGCAAGCAAATGGTTGGGATTTTCATCACTGTATGGGTTCGTCGGAGCTTGCGTAAACATATTCAAAATTTGAAGGTTTCAACTGTTGGTGTTGGTGTTATGGGCTATATTGGTAACAAGGTCTATACCCTTTCTTCAGTATTTTTTGTCCACCGCTTGAAATTGGATATTTTGGGCCTTATATTTTCATATTATCATATGATAATTCAATTTTATTTCCCCTTTTCGTTTGTATTATACATTTTCTTGTATTATCCTAATGATATTAAGTTCTTATATTTGCTTGCTGTCTATCAAGGACTGAAATACTCTAGTTCTGTTTCATAGTTCCACATAAGATCAAACTTTGTGCATGTTATTTTACCCTTTTCCTTCTCCCTTTCTCTGTCCTTTTGCTTGCTGATCGTGTTATCATGTTTCTGTTTCTCTTATTCTGTATGATTTTTATCTCACAAGTTATTACAAATCCGGCCCATCTTCATGTCTTTTTAGTCATGGTATATTTTTTGTTGAACCACACACAAAGTCAGTCTCCTCCTTATCTTTGAATTAATCAATATGTTGATTAAAGTTTTGGAAAGGGGGAAATAGCCCTTTCAAAACGTATATAACTTCATAATTTTGAACAATTTTATGCATTGATTGTTCTCTTGGTGTTATTTAATGTTGTGACCATCTGATTAATTTGCTTCAGATTATAATCTTTTCCAATTTTCCAGGGATCAATATCTATCAGCATGTCCATACATCAGACACTTTTTTGTTTCATATGTACCCACCTTACATCAGGTGAAAGGGAAGGAGATGAACTTAAAAGGAATGCTGATGTTCATGAAATACTTCGTAGAACCCAATTCCATTCACTTTCTTATATAGGGCTTCCCAAAAGAATCCTTGATCATGAGTGAGTGCAATCTTTGACAAAACTAAATTGTTATTTTACTTTGTTGTTAGAGCTGTTGTACATTTTTCCACCTTGTATATTTTACTTGTGCCGTGAATACCCAGATCTTGATTTCTTCATCTTTTAGCTTAATCATTTGTTGTGATACTCCTATTGTGATATCACTTTTCTATCAGTTGGAATTATGGTAGACCAAAAATTACTATTGTATGAAATGGTTGATAACTTTTGTAAAATCAGAATACAAGGAAAATATTAATGAATCATCTGGTTGTGGTCTGTCGTATCAAAACAATTGATGCATTAACTTCATCTAGGCTCCCTGCATATGTAACCTATATTTCATGATATAATTGAAAATTTGAATATGAACAAACCTGGTAAATTATGCACTTGAACACATACAGACATTTCACACTTCCACCACCCACATATATTCTGTACTAAGAATATTTTGGTTTGTAAATATCAGGAAGGAAAAATGTGTATAAAGAAATGAAGAAGAAAATTAGAAGTTATCTTATAGATAGAGAACATTTGCGATTTTGTCTAGTTTTACACATTTGGGCCTAATTTATTGACTTCTTCTTTGGTTAAGTTTTCCAATTTGGAACCCCAAAACCATGGTTTGAGGTTTTCCTAATGGAAAACTGGACACACTAAGTTGCAGTCAAGCATTTTGTGTACTTAACATATCTGGAAAGAATTGAAAGCCCTATAGTAAATTAGGTTGTTTGATCATGATAAGGCCTAGAGTATTATGGGGTTCCTATGTTCCACATGAGTAGTATGAGATGCATGATGGAGTACATAAGTGACTAGGTTGTCCCCGCTTGATGGCTAGCTTTTAATGGAGGGTTCTCCATGTTTGGGTGCTTATTAGACCACTCATGTTCCATTCACTTGGTTAGAGCATTTTTAGCTTCTGTTTCTGTTTAATCACGGTAGTAATCTTTTTTTTTTAAATGTTCTGTGGTTTATAATTGCTTAATAAATTCAATTTATCTGCAGAAGGATAATTTGGTTGGGTGATCTGAATTATCGTATCAACTTATCAAATGTGGAAACAAAAGCTCTTATTTCAAAAAAGCAGTGGTCAAAATTGGTCGAGAGAGACCAGGTATTGTAGCAACTCGTACATTTTGTATTTTGTGTGCAAGAACTTTCTTTGGAGTCCAATTAATTTAGGTCAAATGTGATGATCTCCAACCTGATTGGGTTTAAGCCAACTTAAAGAGGGTTTCTATTGTCAAAAAGTTTTCAAAGAAAGATATTTTGATCCCTTTGTCTGTTCAGTAAATAGTAAAAGAATTTTTCTAACCTTTACTGCCATTCAAATGCTATTCTTTTTTCGTTTCATAAAAAAAGTCACTAATACTGTTGTTCATTACTTGAACTATAATTATAGAAAATGCGTCACATCTGTTTTGCTTCTACTGTTTGAATTAGTCCATATGTGTAACTAATCACTATTAGTAACTATAATTCTGCAACTTTTGCCTCATCCTCTATTACCCTTCTACTATTTAAGCTAACCCACAGGTATAACCAAGTACTATTAACAGCTGTAATTAACTATAAAAAGTTTTAACTAGTTAGCTCTTGATCCTTTCAAATTATCTAACTGTGTAATAAAATAAATTGATGTCATATTATCGCAGCTCATGCGAGAACTCAAGAACGGCGTGTTTGGAGGATGGTCAGAAGGCAGATTAAACTTTCCACCAACTTACAAGTATGAGGTTAATTCAGACAAATACTACGGAGAGGATCCCAAGGTTGGAAAGCGCTCACCAGCATGGTATGCATTTATTCAGATTCTGCTTCCATGTTTGCTAATCTTGTGGCTTTACATGTATTTATCTATTATCTCTTTTTTTTCAAATTTCTTAGGAATATATAATAATAATAATAATCATTTTGTGTCATGTTTATTCTTGATTGTACCATATCTGCTTTGAAAACACAAAATTCAAAATGAGGTGTTTTAGATCAGTTATGTGGTGTAAGAAACAAGTTAAATGATTTGACTTGTCAACTCCCAAGGTTCTTTGATCAATTTTTTTAACCCTAATATTTCTTTTTTGAAAATTTGAAGAGAAATATTTTTGACCGACTTATGCGTATCAATCAAACAGCATTCAAAGCGGTTATGTTGTGTATTAACTACCGTATTAACTACCAAACATAAAGAGAACAAAGTTTTTGTTGTGGCTCAGCTACTTGTACTGCTTTGTTCTGCATGTGTTGTCCCTTAATATTCGTCAAACACACCCTAAGATTCATTTTATTCTTAAGATGCAATAATGATATTATGAGATCTTTCTTGGATATTCTAACACTTTGTAAACACTATTGCTTCTCAAGTGTTCCCTATCATAAGTTTGATCCTTTGTTTCATGAATGCTTCCATTCCCATTCTTTTCTTTTGCCTAAAATTGGAAGGATCATTTGGACTGGATTTATTCATTGTGTAAGAGACCTCTGAAATTATAGAAAGGAATTTATGCCAAATATCTAGTGAGTTCAGAATATAAAATTCTGAATGGAGTCTCTTTTGGAAGTACTTCCGAGCTTAATTGATGTAGGAGATCCACACGGTATAGATGAGTGTTTTGTTTAAGTACCTAGCATCACAGTAACAATGTTCTAAAATAATGATAACGATCCCTTTAGTTCTATCCATTTTTTATGCATTGAAAATATTCTAGCTTGATCATTATTACACATTTGGCCTCGGACTTATGTATCAGTCACCAAATGAATAGATATTTTTGTTATTTGATCATTGCCATCAATCAAATTTAAGATAGATAATAAGGAATGGCTGTTTACTTTGTTTGACTTGCAATTCTATTCAGTGGTTGGTTTCGGCATGAGCTACTATTTTACTAATAATTGTGCCAAATTGCCAATCATATGTTTAAACAAATATCTGCACAGTGAAATGGAGACTTATGTACTTACTCGAGACCTCTGAAAAATTCTATACACTTCAAATTGAATATACTATTTATGATGTGGGATCAAATGTTTTGACTTCATTATGCCCTTATACCAATTTCATGGTTTATGAACTAGTGTTATCTGATACACGTCTTTCCATTGATGAATTTTGCGTCTTTGTAATCACCTTTCAGGTGTGATCGTATTCTTTCATATGGCAAGGGGATGAAGTTGTTGAGTTACCGAAGGGCGGAGCTCAAACTGTCCGATCACAGACCTGTGACGGCCACATATATGGTTGAGGTTGAGGCGTTCTCTCCTAGGAAACTACAGCGAGCTCTAACTTTTACTGATGCAGAGATAGAAAATGAACAAGTCAGAACAAATTTGAGTAATTGGAACTTAGCTGCTTAACTGGACAGGTGAATTGCTTTTTGTGTCATGAATTTTCAAATGAATAATTTGCATCGCATTCAAACCTCTCACTCTTGATGAGAATCATAACCCTTGCAAAAATAACTTTACTTAGGTATAGTGCACTAAGTTGAGAATCATAACCCTTGCAAAAATCAACTTTAGTTAGACTATAGTCAACTATGGAAGAGAGAATGTGGTGGCAAAATTCTCTATCACTTTTTAAAGGTTTCAGAACTACTAGTCCAAACTGATCAGGGCAAGTGTACCTTTGGCAATGGTAAGATGGATTTAAAGTGCAGATATAGTATCTTAGGGACTAGTGTTGTTCCCAAATAATTCTACCAGTCCAAGAGAATTCTAGTTTGAAATGGGTTTATCATTCACTCTCCAGAAAAGACAAATTGAAAATGCAAAAGATGCCCCTCTCACTTTTCCTTTCTTTTTATAATTGTTGGAAAGTTCTACATCAGTTGTTTCAATTCTCAAGATCTTTTCTATATCTTTGTTGAGCAACTTCACTTCATGCCAATTGATTTTGAGATGAAATCTGAAAATAATGGTCCTTTAACTCTTGTTTGTGGAAGCATGCATGGTCATTCTTTGAGCCATGTGCCCATATATGGCAGGGGTTTGTAGAGTATGTATAGTCGTACATTACCAATCATAAGCATGTTGCTTCTTTAATGTAGCGGAATGCTAACATCCTTGCACAACCATGTGTAATTATGCATGACCGTGCATCTTTCCCGAAGTGGGTTACTGGTTTGAGCATGTACATAATTATGCACAACTGTGCTTTGAAGTAGAGACCCATGTTTTTCTTGTTGCTTTTTTTCTCTTTTGAGCTCATGTTCATCCAGCAGAACAACAATGACAATAGTTAGGTGGATTTTACCACTTAAGATGTTAGAAAGTGTCTAAACAATTCATTAATATTCATCAGGAAAAATGATGTAAATGAGGCCTATAATTACTCTGGGCTACCAATTTCTCGAAGTCTTGTCATTTAACATTTTTTTTTCCCCTGGATTCATTTGTTTATTGCACTTTAATATTGGTTGGAGTACAATCCTCATAAATTTTACTTATTAAACCTGGTGTAAGCTTGGTCATAAAGTTACTAGAAATTGAGTTTGAATCATTCAAAAGCTGTGATTTTGTTTCCTCCTGTCAACAAATTTCTGCAACTGGGTTATTAATTATTTGGTTACGGTTACCACATACGTACCAACAACAATAACTTAATATAGGTCTATGAGCCATGTTACGTAACAGGTAACGACAATCCTAGGCAAGACGTTACATGGGTCCAAGAATCATTCCAAAATTTTCAAAAGGGTCCACAAATTTTGTGAAGACCTCATTACATACATTTTAACTGCTATGACTTTTATAACCAACTTGGTTGGTATATTGGGATTGCATCATTTTGACTGCTATGACTTTCATAACCAACTTGGTTGCTATATTGGGATTGCATCAGCTATTACTTGTCTTGGTCTCAATATTATTTGAATACTTTAACTTCTCTGAAAACATGCTCTGTGATGTAGATGTAAAAATCCTATTCTGCTTCTGTTGCAGGGATATTTCACGAGTTGTAAAGGAGAATAACTTGCAGAATTTCAGGGAGCATCTGTGATAGCTGCTGCAACTTCTAACTCTCACATTGCCACTTCTAGATATTAGATTCATTCATTTTTTGTTTGTTTTAAATCTTTTTTACTGGAAATGTTTGTAAAATGATTTTGTCTTTTAGGAATCTTAGGTATATGTACATTATGTGTTTGAGGTCATTGTATGTATATGATCTCTGAGTGGAAGAGGAAGTGCTTCATATATGCTTATAAAATAAATAGGGAAGGGACATATCTATCATGATGGTTTTCTCCTGCCTTTTACTCAAAATTTAATTTCAAAGTTGCTATAAAACATAGCTTTGCAAAAATTTGAATGTTATATACTACGAAGAGAAATACATTTATACTTTCCATTTAGTGTATCTTTTCATGTAATATTCACAATCCGTCAAGCCATGATGTTGGTTTAAAGTAGGGTGTTAAAAATAGTTAAACTAAACTGAATTGGGTTATAGTTAAATCATAAAAAAATCAGCTAAGTTATTTTTATTTTAGTTTTCAAAAATTTGAATTATAAAAAGAATGGTTCATTGCATTATTCAAACTGTGGTTAGAGTAGAAAAAGAAAAACTTGTTTATACCACTTTGATTTTGAAGTATGTAAGCAATTGTGATTTTTATCGTGTAAAATTAATTTTTTTATGTAAAATATGATTGTTAAAATATTTTCAATAAAGTGAGGTTTTCACTCGAAATTTAACCATATCAAGTCTAAGTGAGATTTCCCAAAAGACCGTCAGACTTAGACAAAAGAAAAGAGGTTATGATTCCATAGAGAATTGTTTGAGAAAATAGGACAAAAGCACTTGGTCAGAAACTATGATAAAAACATCTAAAAAAAAAAAACCACAATTACTTTTATACTGATGTGTTCTAACTTGAAAATATTTTCAGTTCTTATCACATGTCAAGTTCCACTATCAGTTAATAACTGTGAATATTTTTTGTGGTAACTTTTGATTTATAAAATGAACCTTCTTTTACTAGTTTCTCCAAACTAAACACAATAAGCATTTGGTAGAATTTTTTACGTCAAGTAGAAATAAAATCAATTTATAGTGTATAAGTTAGTGAACATTTTATTTCATAAGTTAATTTTGTAAAGTTAAATTATTAAATTTAAAGTTTACTTCTTAAAATGATATTATAACTATTTAGAGTTTTGTAATATTCTATATTTTTTATATAGTAGTAATTATATCTTACAAAAATTCTATAATATGTTTAAATATAAATATCCATATATTTATCATAGAATTTCAAAATAAACTTTTTCAAAGAAGATTTAATAAAAAGATATTGTTATAATTAAAAATAAAATAAAATAAAATTTATCTATTAGTTCACTTAGGAGTCACCCCACCTATTAAATCCTCTCTTTAAAGTAGAGAGACATAAAGGAGTACCAAAAACTTAAAATCACAGACAACTTAACTTGTTTACGAACTTGAACGAACTCTTCTGCTCTACTCAACATCAGGAATCTAGGGGTGACCTTTTTGATAAGGAAGGAAGACAAAAGTTTATAGAGAAGGCAAAGAAAAGAAAAGAACAACTTTTGAAAGAGAGAGTTGGTAGTTTTTATAAAAATAAAACAAAATATATTCTTAAAGAGAGAGTTGATGATTGTTATTATAAAAATAGAAATTGAATAATTAATTTTCCTATTATTTTTAAACTTTTATGTTAAAAAAAATATTCATGTGTTATTTTATTATCTCTAAATTCTAGGTTTGTTTTTATTCTAAAGCTATTTTCTAGGATAATCCAACAACAAAAATTTTCGTCCTTAAAAATTGACATACTAGGAAAAGAATAAAGATAGGTTTCTCTAATGGTTACCTCTATCTCCCAAGTTGAACCGCTAAACTTGACCTCTCCAATAACAAATCATATAATAGAGTAAGCAACAATAACAACTCTATAGTTGATATCTAGTACCCTTCAAAAGTAGACACCTCAAATTCACTTAGAAATGGTGTCTATCAATACTGTCAAGATACTTACTATAAATAAACCCTTTCTACACCGTCTAATTTATGGCTAACATCCAATTTCATACAAAATCTAATTAATCAATCAAAAAATAACTTTTAAAGATACTATAACACATGAAATCTTTTTAAGGTAGAAATCGATTTTGATTAAGTCATGAGCATGTATCCTCACTACTTTATTAAGATTCTTTTTGTTTCTTAATTTCATCCTCATTCATCACAATCAGCTTAACTAAAATACAAATCAAAATTTCAAAGATCATGCTCAAACATCCAACTAGAAACATTTTGTCTATTTCTCCAAACTAAATTTTTAAAAATCAACATTCAGAAGAAACACAAGAAACCCACCACCTTCAGGTCATCCTAAGTCATCCTAAAGACGAACTGCTTTGATACCAAATGTAACATCCCATATTTTTCATATAATAATAACTATATCTTATAGAAATTCTATAATATGCCTAAATATAAATATCCATACATTTATCATAGTATTTCAAAATCAACTTTCCCAAATAGGATTTAATAGAAATATCTTATTATAATTACAAAATAAAATAAAATAAAATAAAATAAAATTTCTCTATCAGCTCACTAATGAATCACACCATGTGCCAAATCCTCTCTATAAAGCAGAGATACTTAAAGGAGTTCCAAAAACCTAAAATCATGGACAATCTAACTCTATTGAAGAATCTGATAAGATACTCTTGCTCTACTCAATGTTAGGAATCTAGGAATGACATATGATTGTCAGTTTGATAAGGAAGACACCCAAAATTTTAGAGAGAAGATAAAGAAAAAGGAAGAACAACTTTTGAGAAAGAGAGAGAATTGATAGTTTTTATAAAATTAAAATAGAATATCTTCTTAAAGAGAGAGTTGATGGTTATTATTATAAAAATAAAAAATGAATAATTGATTTTTCTATTCTTTTAAACTCATTAGCCATTTTTGATCCCTTTAACGCTGTTCTTGATCCAATGTGGAGATAGGGTATATTTGTTATTCCTTTTGTTAGTACTCTCACAAGAGTAAGGATTTGATGAAGCCAAAGCAAGCAAGCAATTAGAAGGGTGTCTTAGGCTTTGTCTTAAAGTGAGTGAGTACGATTGGTGGTGAAAGAGAACCTATACATAGCTGAGGAGAAATTCACTAGTACACGGTCTAAAATGATTAAAATTGATCACAAAAGCATAAGATAAAGTTTTGGCAAAAATAGTTTTAAAAATAGAGATCTGGATGAAAATAAACCAATTTCAAGATAAATGAAATCGATTTATTCGCATACTGGACAAAACTGTGTAACTGTTTTTTAAAAACTGTTTTGGGTTTTTTCTCTTATAAAAATAGAGGGTTTTCTAACATGCGATACGAAAATTGAGAATCATTCTGAGAGCTACTGCGAAAATCAATTTGGGAAAATTAAGGGTTTCTTGATCAATTGAAACTGGCTTGTTCTTGAAGAATCAATTGTGATCTTATACTGTGCTATTGGGTTTCTTCAAATCTATGTACAGAGGCCTCTCTTGCTGTGCCAATCAGGGAGTCTTTCTCAACCTTTCTTGAACTTGATTGATTGAAGATTTGTGTTGTTTCATTGTTATCTTGTATAATTTTTTTTGAAAAATTGTGTAAGGTGTGGGCTATAGGGTTTAACCTTGTGTTTTGCTGGATTGATTGGGGGCTACGGGGAGTAGTCTACCAATTCAGTGGGATTTTTTGTTCTTGCGGGGAGTGAGAACTGTGTGATTAATTATAATTATACAATTGATTGATTTAGTGAAACTTTCTTTGTTAGTGGGGCAAAGAAGACTGGATGTAGCCTTTGAGAAAGGGTGAACCAGTATAAATTACTTGTGTATTGTTTTCTTGACCCTTCTCTTACATTCTTGTTTAATTTTTTGTGTTGTCCACTATATTTTAGTTCACTGACTCATTCTTTAATAATTTTGTATTAGTAAACTCAATTCTGCATATAATTTGTCAATCTCTATTACTGCTTGGTTGGTTCTTCTTTATGTTGTTATAACCTGTTCAATTGGCTCTGTTATTTGATTTTGTGGTGGCTTAAATTGGTGCTGGTTTAATCAATTCTTCTGTAAAATTTTGCTGTTCCGCACTAATATGGTTTTTGGTTTGTCATCATTGTCTTTCATATCCTTATGTGTTTCACATTTGTATAAATTCTTTTGAAACCTGGTTTTAAATTGTTGTTGTACAGATTTGCATTGGCTCTGTAATAATCTGTTGTAAATTGCTTATTGCTATATAGATCCTATTCTTGTAAATTTGTTTAGAGCCTCTCCCATTACTTCTTTGATTATATTAATCTGGATCTTGAGTTGTATTGTTTTTAATCTGCATTCTGTATTGAGATAAATTCACAATCTGTTTGAAAATACTAATCTCTAGCTGTGCAAAATCACAACTACAAAAGCTGCTGAGTTGGTAAGCAGTGGTTCTGACAGTTTTTAAATTGGTTTATTTTTCTGTGCTACACCTTAATTCCTAGAGCTTGATATTGTTAAAAAACTTCTTAAAATCTTCATCAAATCTTTTGCAGCTTTGGTAAACGTTTTTCAAACAGTTTTAAAGCCAAAATTTTAAAAAGTTCAATTCAACCCCCTCTGAAACTCAGCTTAAAGTGTTTTTCACCTTTCATAACTCGTTTAGAAATAACTAATTTGTGGGGAGGTTGAAATATTACAGAAAGGGCTATAACGAATCCGGATATTTGGAGTTATGTTAAAAAAAATTGATGTGTTATCTTATTTATCTTTAAATTCTAAATTGATTTTTATTCTGAAACTATTTTTTAAGGTATTACAAGTTTAGTCTAAAAAGATTTGATAGACTTATTATATTATCCATTGTACATTATATCGAACCACCTAAAATGTTTTATAGAAACGAACTAGAATAAGTATGTTCAAGAATAAATTTAGGTAAGATAAAAGAGGAGGTACAACAAAATATATAATAATTTTTCTTTTCTTTTGCAAAGAACTCTTTTTATTTGCTTTTGACTTGAGGAGATCTAAAATGGGTGTAAACTATTATAAATCTCTTGGGAGACATTCTCTTTGTAATGTGCAAACAAAGATAATGTAATGACTTATTCATTTGAAATAATAAATGCAAGATTACAATAACATATAATGCATAAGTTGGAACACTTATCAAACACAACATGCTATTAAATAGACAAGTATAAAGTTGTATGCTGAAAAGAATCTACATAGAAGATGTGATTGTTTACTAATATTAATGTGCAGACTTTGTGGCAGATAATTTGTACGAATAAAGATAATCACTAATTATTGTTTCCATTGATCAAATCTTAGATAGACCTATCTAGCTTGGATATAACAATCTCGTTTCTCTACGGTGTTACCATATCATTATTTATTATGTCAAATATTTAAAAAAATATGCATTACAGTATGAAAAAAATGATATGCAAAAGGATCAACAATATATATAAGAGCATTAGAGGAACATGGCCAACTTGTCAAAGCACATGACTTTTATGCATCAAAGCAAACATAGGTCAAACCTGAGAATATATGTTCATGCAATATTGTAGATCATGTATGCAACAAGTACCACAATGTCCATGTCAACAAAAAGGTATCAAAGTAGAAATCATAAAATGATACCAGAGCAAAAGGAAAGATATATGTATCATTTTTGACAGTTTGTTAAATCATCAAACTTCTGATGCTATTAAAAAGCTTTTCATATCAAGATCATGTGTTTACATGCCGAACTGAAAGCTTTTCTAGTAAGACAAAAACATGATATGGTACTCTCTAGGAAAGATTTAGCTTCCCCTCAGATTATGCTTCCTTTTTGCTAGCAGCTTGTGCCGTTCTCCCCTCTGTATATATAAAAAAATTATACTCTTATACCCCTTTGTTTGGTAGCAATAGCAAGGGGTCAAAAACCCATCCATCATTTGAGGAGATTTCCATAAGGTTTGGTAGGGGAGAGAGTTATCTTGGAGGATTTGACTAGTGATAGTACCAGCATTGCATTTATATGTCTCAGTTTCACCTTTCATCTTGTCTTTCAATGCTTGCCTGAGAGTGGTGTAGAGCTCAAGCTTCAACAATCATACTATTACCATGTGATGGCTGAATCATATAATCAAGATAAGTCAAAGTCTGCCACTATCCCCTGTATCTCACCATGGAGGATGAAAAGGAAATAAGGAAATTGTACTTCAAACTCATGAGTTTGTTACATAGAAGTTCTCTTCCAAGGACAAAACCTGTTGGTTGCAGAGGAAAGTTGATGGATACTTTGGACTGCAAAACATCTACCAACTTGAACTTGGTAGGCTACATGAGAATGCTTATCTTCTAGCTCTAAGACACTGCAGAAAGAGTCTCACCATTGGTCCTCTCATGGATGGCTTGTACTTTTTGAATGGTCTGGAAGGTGAATTCAGATGAATTTAATGGTGGTATCATCAAATTCAATTAGAATCTCATTTCCTGTGTAGCATGCAGATGGAACACGAGTAACTGGTTTGTCCATGCTCAAATAAAATTTGGTATTAGGTGTAATACTCCTGAACTGATTACCAAAGTACTCCGCATGATCTTTGGTTGTTCTTATCATTTGATTGAAGGAACTAAGATGATGTTGGGCTTCTTGGTGCAGGAAATTGGTCATCTTTCCCATTCATCATTTTACTCCAAGCTTAATAGGTCAATGGTAGTCACATATGGAAAAATATGGCTTTTCTGGTACATACCCAGAAGATGGTTGAAAGGAAGATTTTTGTTGAAGAGTTGAAAACTCTACCAAACATCATAATCGTTAGGGAAAACTTCTTTGAAGGTATCGTCAGCTGAACTACTTTCCTCACTTTGAATAAACCGTTAAGGACGAAGAGTGTCATTCACTACCTTCATAACTTGTATTAATCTTCCGTCTATCCGTTTTTTTTTTTTGAACTATTTGTCTTTCATCTGTTGAGATTATTAACTTGCATCTATAACACACTCACAAACTAATTAGGTTTTATCATATGATGATTTCTTCGTCCAACATTCCTGTAATGTGATAATTTTTTTCATATTTAAATTTTGTTTAATAAAGGAAAAATGTTCATTTGGCAAATGTCTAGTAATGAAATAAGACTACTGATAACTTATATCAATAAACTTAATACCAAAAATTCCTTTTTTTATATATAATGATGAATGAAATGATACTTATAGATGTTTTGCTTCCAAATGTTGTATGATTTTTTTTATAAATTGATAGTGCTAGTATTATCATAATATAATATAGAAGTATGTTGTTTAAATATAGTTCATATGATATTTTACCTATAAGATTTGATAACAAGAACAGGTAGCATACATATACTCAATTTTAGTAGTGGACAAAGATATTGAATTATGTTTCTTGCTTGACAAAGAAATGAGGCATGGTATAAGAAATTAACACTATGTACTTGTAATCTTCCTTTCTACTCGGTCTCCAACATAATTTGCATTTTAGTATTCTACTAAAATGAATACTAGTTTTTCTTATAACATAAACAAAGGTCAGTGATACCTATTAGATAATGAAATATCTTTTTCACAACTTTAAGGTATGATTCCTTGAGATATAATTGAAATCCATCACATAGACAAACATTAGGTGTACTACCTATTAAAGAAAAAAAAGATTTTGTCATACCTCTGTAAGTTATGATGTACACTTTCACTAGTCTCACCTTTATTCAGGAGTTTCATATATTCATATGAGTCTTCATAGACCTTGACTTAACCATCTTAAATTTGTTCAAAATCTCCTTGATGTACTTGATGATGTGTTTAACTCTTCATTTAATTTAAAGTAATAAGAAGAAATTTAGTTATCTAATTATGCTCGTAACCAATTCATTTTACATTAATTTAAAAAATCCTCACAAAGGGAGTCAATAGTAGAACTGAACATAGTATTATCACCATAAACTTGTACAATAATGAAATACTCCTTGTTGCATTTATAAAAAGAGTGTTAACAACTTTATCTCTCATAAAAATATTTTTCAAAAGAAAAGAACCCATTATGTCATACCAAGATTTAAGAGTTTTTTTCGGATCATACAAAACCCTTTTTAAGTGTTAAGAAACTATGTATTAAATGTATCTTCAAAATTAGGAAGGTTCTTTACAAAAAAGAGTCTTCCTCAATGAAATCATTTAGGAAAATACTTTTAACATACAGCTGACACAACTTAATATTCTTATGAGCATCAAAGACAAGAAATATTTTTATTACTTTTGATTTAGCTACTGGAGCAAAAGTTTGAGTGAAGTCAATTTCTTCTTGTTGATTATAGGTTTGAGCTACTAACCTAACTTTAATTCTTACCACTTTGGCTCATCTGGTTTGTTTCTATAAATCTATCTAGTACCAATGATGCATTTTGATTTTGATGGAGGGACCAAGGTCCAAATGTTATTTTTGGTGAATTGATTTAACTTTTCTTATAACTATATTCAATCATCCTTTGATAAGACATTCTTTATGCTCTTTGGTCCAATCTATAACCTAAAAGCATAAGAGATTTGGTCTTTAAAAGGTTATCTACTACTCATTCACTATGCTTTATTTTTAATGATTTGCTTTTGAGGATAAGATGTCACATATCTCTAATCTCTTATATTATGACTTTAGAGTAGTTCTAACATTGATGAAGCATCATATGATACTTGGACTTGATATGATCATTTGATTTGCATATCTAAAAAATCATCTTCATATTATGAATTCCTATTAGTTTATAAGACATTATTAAACTTAACATTCATTGTTTTCTCTACTATCAAGGTTCTAATATGACATACTTTCATGCCTTGGATATGTAAGAATATCCGAAAAATTTATCTTTGTCAAACTTATAGTAAAATTTTCCTAGTTTTTCTTTGATTTTATAGATAGAACATTCTCAACCAAAAGGAACAAATAAAATATGAGTTTCCTTTCTCTTTATAGTTCATAACGAGTCTTATTCAAAATGCCATTGATCAATATTCTATTTTATAAACAATCTCAACAATAAATACTTTGACAATGAGTTTTTATAGAACACGATTCTTTCCATCTTTATAGGATTGTTTTTTCTTTCAACTACGTCATTTTGTTGAGGTGTTCTAGGTAAAACAAAAAAGTTGTGGGAAATTTCATTCTTTTCACAATATGATCTAAACTCTATGTCACTAGTAGAAATAAAAGATGAGACATACCACCGCGGTTCTTTCTTAACAACCGCTGTGATATTCCTTTCGTCTTTTTTGAAGCTGGCTTTCCACCTTCCCACCCACATTACTAATCAGTGGATACTAATCAATATCCAAAGGTGGTTGGCTTCCCACCTTCTCACTCACATTACTAATCAATAACAAAAGGAAGATTCCAGAACTATTAATTGTAAAATGGATTCCTCTTCCCCTTCTCTTCTGCACTTTGTCTTGCTCCAAACACAATGCACAAACTTAACAAACACTAATAAAAAATACAACTATTTATGTGTTCAATACTAACACTTTCTTTCTAATGCTTAATAATACATATTCAAATTTATTATTTTAAAGCTACTAACAAATTATTAATAATTTTTTTAAAAGGGAGAAAATGATAGAGTGGGTGAAGGAGTACCTGCAATACTGCACTGCCATGTTGTTGGTGCCGAAAATTTCAATGGGGAGAACGAAATGCTCCTTCGGAGGGTTACAATCGTTGATATCATGAATAGACTCTCTCTCTTGCAAAAACTCTTCATTATAGTACACTATCATATCATAAAATAAAATAAATAAAATATTAAAAATAGAAAGACCTTGGAAATAGAAGTGGTGGTGGTGGGGGTGGCCGCGGAAGCACTTCAACGTGGTGGTGGTGGCCGCGGAAGCACCTCAACGTGGTGGTGGTGGCCGCAAAAGCAAAAACGCGGAAAGAGAAGTTCAAATGTCAAAGAGAGAGAGGTTGCTGCGAGGGAGGGGGAGAGGGCACTGCGAATGGCACTACGAGGGAGGAAGAAGAAGAAAAGGCAATGGCAAAGGGGAAGAGTGAAATAGAGGGCACGTGGGTGGAAGAGTGGGAGCCCTAAAAAACGTGAGATACAAACGCGGTTCCCACTAACAACCGCGTTTGTATCCTCTTGCAAAATAATTTAAAAATTGTTTTGCAGATACCAACGCGGTTGTTTCTAGAACTGCGTTGGTATTTCCTGCAGTTTTCAATATTAAATTATTTGTTGCTTACCATCGCGGTTCTCACGTCAACCGCGCTGGTATAGTTGTACTTAATTTCAAAAATGCCACCGCGTTGTTTTTAATTGCGGTTCATTTTTAACCGCGATGATATCCTGCCTTAAAATGTGTTTTTTCTACTAGTGTGTTTTCAAACTGTGTCATGGTCATTTTTTATACTTTTGAAGCAAAAGTCTCTTTTTGCTTGCACTCTTTTGCAAAATATCTGCATATTAATCATATCTAATATCATATAAATTGTTTTCAAGAATTGTCTATAGCATAATTTTTCACCAAATTAAACATTTGAGGCGTACAAAATATTTAATTCGTGACGAGTCTCTATTTTAGTCTTTCTTTTATCTTGTTTGAGAGAAAAATACAATGAAAATGATTAACATTATATCTTTCTTCTTATATAATAATACAAATATAGTATAATAGAAGAGTTTAATTTAAATACATATCAATATAATTATTATAAAAATAATAATCTTACATGATTGAATAACCTAAAAAGATTGTTTTGATATATAAATTGAGGTAGTTTGTGTAATATAACTTTCATTCAATAGAGAACTAATTTCACAACTACCACAAGAAGAATCAATTACAAATTGAAAAAAAATCGATAAAAATAATAAAAAAAATCTGTAGAAAATGTTCGTAGTATATAATGAATATATATTTGTATAAAAACAAATACTTTCTAATAACAATGTCTAATATAATATGATTATGATTTTTTTTTCTTTTTGATCTATGTATTTTTTCCCATTTTTCATTATTATTTTTTTTTCTTTTTAGTTCTAGATGCTTTTGTGTTTACTTTCTCTAAAGATACCATTACACATATGGTATGTTTAGATTTTTGTTTGAACAATTCACATGAAGGTTGATTTATTGACATGAAATAATTTTATCTTGAAATACTTTTTTTAAGTAGTAGTGTTAAAGTGAGAAAAATTTGCTTGAGATTTGAATGAATCTTGAAAATTGAGAAGGCTAGAAAGACATCATGTATATATAGGAGAAATAATAAAACTTGATACCTATGAATCAACAAAGCCAACCTTAAAGTATACTTAACAAAATCCAACTATCTCGTGATTTGAGAAAAGATTACATACATGACAACTTTTCTCAAGAACTTATGATACATATTCAAGATAGTTACACATTTCTTAACTTCTAGGTGTGTTGTGGAGGTTGATGGAGCTTTTATTTTTCAAAATGTCAAATATCATCTTTTTATATCATAGATAAGAAGTAGTACAAATTTTGTAAAGTAAGGATATATTTGTAAAACACTCATTCTTTCCTTTTACTTAAGTATTTTTTTTTCTTTTTCCTTTTAATTTTACTTGAGATTTTATGTTATTTTTTTTATCAATTATATCATACGAAACATTTGTTATCAAAAGTTATTGTATTTATTACGTATAAATGTTGAAATTAATCTTGTATTGATATGTTTAGTTAGTAATAATCAAATTGCTTACATTAACATAAATATAATCATACTTGTTTAAATTCAAATATTTATGATAACTTATAAATCTCTATTTAATTTTATTCACAATATTCTTATTCATGAGTTGAAAATATGTTAGATTGTTAATCATGGTTAAGAACTCATTTATAATCTCAAATAAATTAACCCGGTGTTATAACTTTCACAGTTTTTAAAAAAATATATAATAAATGTAACGATATTCTCATGACTATTGTTGCACAAATCACTTAACTAAAATATATCTATATGTTAAAAAATATATGATGATGTAATGGATAGTCCCATGACTATTGTTGCACATATCACTTAAGTAAAATGTATAAGTAAAATATATCTATATGTTAAGTATATCATGAGTATTAAAATTTAAATACAACCAATAATATAAATATGAACAATAATAGTGATAATAATAATAATAATAATAATAATAATAATAATAATAAGTTAAAAACAATATGAATAATGTACTCACAAGGAGTACGTTAACTAAAACGTTTTCATGGCAGCGGAAAGTGAAAAGATGAAGACCAATTTTCACCACAAAACTTGCATCCAGATTACGTGCGCCGGAGAAGATGAACAGTAAATGATACTTTTGTTTTATTATTTTTAATCAAAATTCGAATATAGTGGCTAAGCTTATTTATATAAGTAACTTATACAAATATAAGGGAAATGGGCCTTTTATTAAAAAGCTCAATAGCCTTCCCTCAAGTTGCAGAATGAAAATTTTATCATTCCAAGCTTGAAAATAGCAGAACTAAAACTGCTTTGCTCCAGTGCCTTAATAAATATGTCTGCTAGCTATTCGGTCCCTTTGATTGGAAGAAGATGAAACAAACCAACTTGTAGCTTCTCTCTAACCACATGACAGTCTATATCTATATGCTTTGTACGTTCATGAAAAACAAGATTCATTGTTATGTGTTGTGTAGCTTGATTGTCGCAAAATAAACTTGCAGGAGTTGTGGTGCTGATTTGAAGATCGTGAAGAAGAAATGTAAGCCATTGTAGTTCACACACAGTTGTTGTCAAGGCTCTGTACTCTGCCTTAGATGAAGAACGTGACACTGTGCTTTGGTTTTTTGTTTTCCAAGAAACTAATGATGATCCAATGAAAATGCAGTATCCTGTGGTAGATTTTCGCATAATATCACATGAAGCCCAATCTGAATCACTGAAGGCCTTCAATTTCATATCACTTTCACTTGGGAAGAAAATGCTATGAGCAGATGATCCTTTAATGTATCTCAGAACACGATTGATGGCTTTATGATGATGAACGCTTGGTGCTTGCATGAATCAGCTTAGGAACTGAAGTTGATATCTGGTCTGGTACTTGTAAGATATATCAGTCTTCCTATGATACGACGATAATAATCTTCTTCGTGTATGGGTTCATTTTGTTCAAACATAAGCTTCATATCCTTTGTCATGGGAGTGAAACAAGGCTTGGCAGCAAGCATCCCGCGATCTGCCAATATATCCAAGGCATATTTTCTTTGGCACACATGAATTCCTCTCTTCGATCTTGTTACTTCTAGGCCTAAGAAGTAACTCAGTTGACCAACATCTTTGATTCTGAAGTTTTTGTTTAAGAAATTTTTCACCTCGCTCATGTCATTGATATCATTTCCAGTAAGTGTAATATCATCTACGTAAACTAATAATGACAAGAAGGAAAGACCAAACTTCTTTGTGAATAAAGAGTGATAAGAAGAAGACTGAATAAAACCAATGTTTAACAGAAAACTGGTGAGTTTTGGATACCATTGCCGACTGGCTTGCTTCAAGCCATATAAGGATTTCATAAGTCGATAGACTTGATCTGGTTTATCAGTATGCAGCCCTTGAGGCAAGGTCATGTAAACTTCTTCATTCAAGTCGCCATGCAAAAAGGCGTTGTTTACGTCGAGTTGATCAAGGTGCCAATTCTTTGCAGCAACAATGGCAATGAGTAATCGTACTGTGGTTATTTTGGTAACTGAAGAGTATGTATCATGATAATCAACACCCTCAATCTGTGTGTATCCTTTCGCTACAAGTCTTGCTTTATGCCGCTCTACTTCTCCATTTGCATTGAGCTTCAACTTCTACACCCATTTGCATCCTATGGGTGTTTTCCCAGAAGGTAGCTCTGTAACAGTCCATGTTTGATTGTTTATGAGAGATTTGATTTCGGCTTGCATGGTGTCTCTCCACTCTGGTATCTGAATTGCTTCTTCATACGTTCGTGACTTAGTGTGCAAAGAGATAGATGTGATTAGACGCAGTTGTTTCTTATTCACAAGGTTATAAGAAAGTACAGAATTTATGGGATATCTGACCTGTACGTTTTCAGTTCTGCTTCTCATTGAGTTAGAGATTTGGTGATGATAGTCCTTAAATAATCAAGGGCTCTTCGTGATCTAGTTGATCTTCTCAAGTCATTGTTTTCATGACCATTTTCTCCTGGCTGCATCTCATCATTTTCTTTTGGCTGCACCTCGTTGTCAATATAATTACCAGTGTTTTCATGTGGCATATAGATGAGATTCTGCTCAGTCTTATTGTCATGTTGTTCATCACTAATATCTAATTGTATGAAAACATCTTCATGAAAAATAACATCTCTAGAAATGAATATCTCCCTAGTTTTAGTATCAAAAAGAATGTAACCTTTGACTCCAGTTTTGAATCCCAAAAATATACATTTTCTACTTTTGGGATCAAATTTATCTCTGTTGTTAGTTATAGTAGAATGAAAGCATAAACATCCAAAAACCTTGAATACAGACATACCAGGCTTCTGTCTAAAAAGCAGTTCATAAGGTATCTTGAATTGTATAGCAGTAGAAGGCAAGCGATTTATAATAAAAACAGCATGGCATACAACATAGGACCAAAACTGTTTAGGCAGGTTAGAGTGAAACATGTTACTCCTGGCAACGTTTAAGATGTGTTGGTGTTTCCTTTCAACCACTGAATTTTGCTGGGGCATTTCAATGCAAGATGTTTGGTGTATTATGCCATGACTATCATAAAATACTTTGTGATTAAGCTCAAAACCATTATCTGTTCTTATAATTTTGATTTGTTTATCAAACTGGGTCTTTACGTAAGTAACAAAACTATGTAGTAGAGATTTGGTTTCACCTTTGTTTTTCATCAAAAATATCCAACTGTGTCTAGAATAGTCATCTACAATGGTGAGAAAGTATCTATGCCTATGCACTAAAGCAATCCCAAAAGGTCCCCATATATCTATATGCACTAAATCAAAAGAATTATGAGTAACAGACTCACTATTAGGGAAGCTTAATCTATGTTGTTTGACACAGTAGCAATGATCACAAACATTCTTTTCATTGTATTGGATATCAACATTGTTTTTACAAATATAGTCTAAAATTTTGTTAGAGGGATGGCCCAATCTGTAGTACCAAACATCAATCTCACAGGTTTTGAATTTTGACATGTTATTAACTCTATATTGGTTTTTTTCTTCAACAATCTGATACAACCCATCTATAAGGTTAGCAAGCCCAATTGTCCTCAATGTATGGATATCCTGTATCTGACAATTATCATGAGAGAACAAACGTTGAAGGTTCGAATGATTGTTAAGCTTCTGCACAGAAACAATGTTAAGTGTAAAATCTGGTATATAAAAAACATCATAGATAATAAGATCTTTGGTAAGACGAATCATGCCTGCATAATTAGCGTAAACATACATACGATCCATTTGGTAATCCAATCTTGAGTGGTTTAATTTTTCGAAAGTTAATAAAAACATTCTTTAGGCAGGTAACATGATCTGTGACTTTCGTATCAAGAATCCAAAAATAGTTACCTTTTTCACCTTGCATGGTTTTGTTTCACCAAGAGTATTGATCTGTCTAGATTTCTCTGAAGTGTGTAAAATCCTCAACAACTATTGAATCTGTTCTGAGGTTAACAATGACTGTGTGAGTTGTTTGTTTTCTGTATCATTTGACAGATCTTCTTCCAGATTTCTTGGATAATTATTTTGGATATCCATTTGATTTACATTATTTCTGAATCTTTGTTTCATCCAAGGCGGATAGCCATGCTTTGAATAACATCCGTCTATAGTATGATTCATCTTATTACAAAAACTGCACTATTTTCCGTAACCCTTTGATCTTCCTCTTCCTTGCATTCTCTAAACATTACCTCCATGATTTCCTTGAAATTTCCATCCCTGATTACTAGCATTGTTTACAATAGGCTTAGATTCACTCAATTCTCCTCCTCCAATATGCTGACACTCTTGTTGTTGCATAAGCGAAAAAACACGGTTGATGTTTAGTAATGGCTCCATGAGTAATATCTAGGTTTTAACATTTACGTAGACATCTCCAATACCCTTCAAGATTGACATGATATGTTCCGAATCTCTGTAGCTATTTATGATCTTCATAACGTCACATTTGCACCGATTTTCACATGTACAAGATGACATTGGTCTCAAGAAGTCTAGTTCTTCCCACAAAACTTTAAGATCAGTGAAATATTCAGAGACATTCCTTGTCTGGCTGAATTGATCTCTTGAAGAATATCAGATATACGAAAATGATTTCCTTTAGAAAATCGTTCTCTCAAATCGTTTCAAAGGTCTGCAGCTTTATCAATGTATATGGTGCTATGTGCTATCCGTGAATTCAAGGTGCGAGTGATCCAAGAAATTACCATCATATTGCATCTTTCCCATCCATCATGCAACACATGAGTCTTTGTCGGTTCTTGAATCTCGCCGTTAACAAATTTAATTTTGTTTTTCGAAAGCAGTGTTTTTTTCATTCCTTGACTCCATGTATGATAATTGGTTCCATCCAGTGCGGGAGTGACAAGAATCATCCTTGAGTTCTCCCCAGGATGCAAATAATATGGGCTTGAAGGATTCTATGATGGGTCCATGATAAATTTTCAAGAAACCAAAAAAGAAAGCCAAAAAACAAAGTATAACAAAGTATAATGAATTCGTGAAATGGAGAGAATAAAGCCGAACAGAGAAGAGGAGCAGAGCGGGATCAACCCGCTCTGATATCATAAAACGTTTTCATGGCAACGGAAGGTGAAAAAACGAACACCAATTTTCATCACGAAATTTACATGCAGGTTATGTGCGTCAAAAAAGATAAACAGGAAACAATACTTTTGTTTTATTATTTTTAATCAGAATTCAAATACAGTGACTAAGCTTATTTATACAAGTAACTTATACAAATATAAGGGAAATGAGTCTTTTATTAAAACACCCAATATTAACCACAACCTCAACTTTTCAAATTTTGTATGAGATTCAATATGAACGGTGGTTAGTCCAGTTACAACACCACCAGTAGTGACACTAGTTAGTGTTGTGATGACGATTAAGTAGAACCAGTACCACCATTCTTTATGATCCCAACATTAGGAGCAAGAATGTCTGGTCAAAGATATCATTGGGGAATGTTATCTTAGTAAAAATTCATAAGTGTTTAGGTTTGGATAATAATCCTGGATTAGTACTGGATGGTAGTTAAAATTCAACATATATTTTTCAAAAATAATAACTTAAACATGAGCATCTCGAGTATCACATTAGGGGTCTTAAAACAACAGAGGATGACTTGATGACTTGTATACTAAATCCTTTAGTATAAATAATAATAGACAATTTTCAAATATTAACAAATCAAATGGCTAGATTGGGAGAAGAATTAGCCCTACCTCAAAATGAAATGAGTGTTGTAAATATAGTATGTAATCGAGTTCATCTAGAGGATAACATTTATGTTATACTCAAGAAACAAAATATTATATTACAGCAAATGAAAAATAATTGTCAGATGAGTCTTAAAATATTTTAAGAAATAATCAATTGAACTTTGTACAAGTTATCTTGATATGGTGAATAATATATTTGAACAACTTTTAAATCAACAAAGAATAAAATTATTGGAAACTATGTGTCTACATTTCTAAAGACAATAAATTTTTAGAGCTGAACTGCCTCAAGGATATAAAATACTAAAATTTATTAAGTTTGTAGGAGAAATAAATAAAGTTACGTTTGAACATGTAGTAATATATCAAATCGAGTTTGAAAATATGACCATCAATAAATATTTAAAAATGAAATATTTTTTAAAATTAATTAAAATTGTTTTTTCTTGATTTACATTTGCTCCTAATTCAGTTGTAGATTGGAATGAATCAAAGAAGAATTTTACATAACAATTTTTTTTAGGACATAGAGTAACTTTAATGACTCTTAATACATGCATATTTCTAAGAATATAAGTATCAGGAGCAACAACTATTAGAGTGAGGAAAATTCCTTTGAGATTTGAATGGAGTATAGACTATGAAACATGAAAATTAAGAAGGCTCCAAGAATGTCATGCATCTTAAGAAAATAGTAAAAAACTCAAGACATTTGGATCTGCAAAGGCAATATTAAAGTATCCTCGAAAAGAATTCAACCAACTCAAGGAAAATTAACTCCAAAGAAATTTAAGATGTGAAGATGATTAAAATAGTTATTTTAGAAAGATGTAATCTGAAAAAAATAAATTACAAACACCGCAACTTTTCTCTAGTTATGATACAGATTAAAAATAGTTCTTAACTACATTTAAAAAACACTCATTTAACTGAAAACATCCCGACAGAGTTAGTATTATCTTATAATATATCTCTGTAACTTTATATCCTTATTTCTTTTTAAATACGGTTGTATCCTTTCTTTTAACTTTGCTTAATATTTTATGTTATTTATTATTTATTTTTATTAATTATATCACATGAAACATTTGTTATTTTAATGTATTATTACATAAATATGTTGAAATGGATGTTATGTATGATTAGTTAGTAAACAAATTGGTTACGACAATTTTATATTATTTTGGAAATCTTTATATAGTTTTTTTTTTTTGCAATATTATTAATCATGAACTGAAAGTATTTCATTCATCATAAAAGAAAATTCTTGAAGTAGCGGTGAGGATTCTGCCACGTCGTTTGTTGTCTCCAATTTCTTCTCAAACCTGCGACGTAGGGGAACACAACGTGGTCAACAAAAGAAAGTTTAGCTAATGAAGAGTGGTACCTTGCACTTCCAACTTCAACTTCACTTCTCCATTGTACAACTTGCCATGGTTCTTCTCCAGGTTAATTTCTCAATTTCACTAATTCTTTCTCTCTCACTCGCTTTTGCATTGCTTCTTCTTGTTTTTGGCGCTTTAAAGTTCATCCTTTTGTGTTTCAAACAGACATGGAGACAAACGGCTTTTTCTCTTTTTGGGTACCTAAATTTCACCAAAGCTGGTTTCCTGTGAGTCCCTTTTGTTATTTCTTTTTCATTTAGTATTGTTATGATGATGTGATGATGTTATGCTAGCCAACTCTTAAGATTATGGAATATGTGGCTTGGCTCAACAACATGGATTCTGGAGATGCAGATAATTGCAGATAAAGCCATTTTTTTTTTCTTCTGAGTGGAACAAATGGCTTTTACTTGTTTGATTGATTTATCAGTGATCAGTTTTATATCATTGAAATGATCAATTTGGACTTGAATTGTGATAACCTTGTTAAGGGAAAAATGTGTTCCAGTTATGTCCAGATTTGATCATAGCTGTGATTTTGGTACCTATATTTTAAAACTGATGGTTTTTGTCCTCATATTTTTAGAACGTTGTAGATATTCGTCTCAATCATATAAGATCTGTTTGGACTAATTTCTTTATAAGAAGAAAAATAAGCTCTTTATTATAAACTAAAATTAGGTAATTTGTGGAAGTTATCTCATAATTCTTCTAATATTTGTATATAAGCTGATTTTAGTTTAGAAAGAAGTCAAATTCATTTTGATCCTTCTTATTTTTCTCCCTTAGAAGGGTTTATGGAGAAGTTCTTTTAAACATATACTTGATTTTATTTTTATTTAGGGACAAAAATCCACATACAGACAAAATTTTTTTGACTAAATCTTGAGTGAACTAAAGTATATGTTATCCTTTTGTTTATTTATTTATTTATTTTTTTTTTTGAATTATTTGGGGAACTTTCGGGATTGAGTATATGTGTGTTGCTGAGTCTGAACCTGGTTCTGAGATATTTGAAAATTGGATAACAAAAACACTAGCAGAAATTGAGAGTGAAGAAGAATATTGGTCACTAGTTATTGTGTAAGTTGAATAGCAGAAGCCGATCCAAAGGAAAGCAGAATTGTTGGGTTTTATATTTTAAAAATACATTTAAGAAGGATACGAGGTGTAATATGTGAACAGCTTCAACAATAATTTATTCATGGACTCTCTCTACACACACTTGAAATATAGCGTAAAAGCATACTAAAAACTAATTCAAATAACAGATGTTTAGGCATATATTTTCAACAAGAATAACATAAAGCTGATAGCTTTTGTTAGTGTTGTTATTCTTAGCTGATGTATGGATCAAAATTTTTGTAGTGATCATTCTAAGAACTTCAAACCAGAGGATATGGAAATACAAATACCTGGGAAGAATTGCATTGTCACCGGTGCTAACTCTGGAATTGGCTATGCAACGGCTGAGGGTCTTGCAAAGCGGTTTTGAACTTTCTCCTAAGTTTGTTTTTGGAATTTTATGGTCTTAAGTTTGTAATTATGTGATATTGTTAATGATTTTCACCAGTGGTGCAACTGTCTATCTTGTATGTCGTAATAAGGAGAAAGGAGAGGCTGCTCTTTCTGAAATTCAAACTAGAACTGGAAACCAAAATGTTCATTTGGAGGTATTACTCTTTTCTTGTATTTTAATTCACTAATCCTTTTTTTCTTTTGAATTTTCAAAATTAAAAACATTAGAATTTTTAATTTCATTCATTGTATATGAGCTTTATAAAGGCACTTCGCACAGTTTAGTGGATAAACTGAAATCATTAAGAAATTATGCCATTATGATATTATATGACTAACTAATTTATCTTGCAGATTTGTGACCTTTCTTCTGTCAATGATATCAAGGCTTTCACTTCCAGGTTTTCTAAAAGAAATTTGCCAGTTCATGTGTTGGTAAATTCTTTGTATTTCAACAAAATATAATACTTCCCAACATGGTTGTAATGTAACTTTACTGACATGGTAATTATATTAAGTCGGCCTATGCTCATGAGTAAAATCTAATATGGACATAATTTCTTCATCAAGGTTAACAATGCTGGCATACTTGAGCATAATCGAATTACCACACCAGAAGGGTTAGTATTTTTTGTTAGTAATTGTAGTTTTTTAAGGAAACAGAAATTTTTTAATTCCACCTGTATAACCTGATTTGATCTGGTGCCTTTTCATGTAATGTGTCATAGTCCAGGTTTGAGTTGAACTTTGCTGTAAATGTATTGGGAACTTACACCATGACAGAATTAATGGTTCCAATACTGGAAAAAGCTTCCCCTGATGCACGTGTCATTACAGTGTCTTCTGGTGGAATGTATACTTCTCCTTTGACCAAAGATCTACAGGTAACTGTGTTATGATATTGTCAGCTTACTCAATCATTTATAAGATTATGACATACTTATTTGGTTGTTTATACTCAGTATTCAGAGAGCAAGTTCAATGGGGTTGAACAGTATGCTCGAAACAAGCGTGTTCAGGTCAGTTAAGCTAATGACAACATTGGGTACTTTTATTTCTTGTTTTACGTTATAACTTTAAATTGTGATGAAGTATCTTACCTTGTCTAAAGAGTATATAAGGAATTGCATATTTTAGAGGGAGGGCTTGCGGCTGAAACTATTACTGATTGTTTCATTAACCCATCAATTGTATTTTGTGAGCTTATCTTTTTGTGTACATTGTAATTGATGATGATGGATTTGCTTACTTCCTCCCGCTTTAAGAAATGTGTTTTCCCATAACATCCTAACTTTTTAAATATTATCTATCTACCTTTTTGTTAAGATTCATTATAATTTGAATGGAGACAGTTTCAATAGAGCTAATGGAATTTGATGGTTTTCTATGATATTTAAAAGGTTGTTATCACTGTGGGAATCTGTTTAAGATTGTTAGGAAAGAGTTATAGGCTATATTATACCTAGCTGGTAGAGAATAAGGGTTGTGGAGTTAGTCTGAGTTGTTAGGAGGCACAGGAACCTCTTAAACTATTCTTATGAACTGCACTTCGTAGAAAATTTCGTTTTGTCAACAAACCCAACCTTTTTGAATCAGTTGTATCAATTAGTTTGAGAAGTGGGACATGCTATATTATACCTAGCTGGTAGAGAATAAGGGTTGTGGAGTTATGAAATTTTAGGAGGCACAAGAACCTCTTGAACTAATCTTATTATGAATTACACTTCATAGAAAATTCTTTTTGTCGACAAGCCCAACATTTTTGAACCAGTTGTATCACAGTTAGTTTGAGAAGTGGGGCATGCTAGTGGATATATATAATAAGTGAAAAGTGTTGGTGATCCCACGTCAAATAGAGATATTGCCAAATTATAGTATATAAATAAATAGAATCTTATTTTACAAGTCAATCTTCTAAGGTTGAGTTAGACTTAAAATTTATTTTTTAAGCAAAAGAAGTAGTGATCAGACATTTTAGGAATAAAGTTTGATAGGGAGTATCCTGACTCTGGAATAAGTTAGGGTAAGTCTCTCCTACTCTGTATCTTCCTTGTTCAACATGTACCCCATTGGTACCATCTATTAGTTGGGAAAATCTCATCAGTAATACATTCTTTAATTCAACATTCTGATCCATTTCTATCAGTATCATGGGGACTGGGGAGACATGAGAAATCTTTAACAACAGGACAGCATAGAGTAAGACCCTTTAGTTGACGAGGAATAGTAGTGTCTTCCTGCTGTTATGCACTGTTGATATACCTTATCTAGACTTGGAATGCCCAGTTGGAACGTATGCGTTGAATCTTCTTGGGTCAGCTTACTTCAATCAGCACATCACAATGCGTGATCTTTTTGGTTTGATTTTCTCCCAACAAGTGTTGTAATTCTTTTTGTTCCTTCAACAATCTTTATAGGATTATTTGTTGTTTATAGCTCCCAGCTTTTGATCCCTATAAATTTAGGCTCCCATATATGGTATGGCTTGACAAATATTAGGTGGTAGACCTCCAGAAAAATATCTGTATGGTTACCGGAAGGAAGTGCTTCTATCCATCAACTGTGCTGTGTTCACAAGTTTTTCTTAACTACTTATATTCTTTTATATATTGTCAAATTCAATGTGTCTCATAATGATACTTTAATTTGAAGCGAGCATATTGCTTATGTCCGTCAGTAACTAACCATGCATAAACTGGTAAACTCGTTTAAATTGTTGATTAACCCATAGGTCTGCTTATGTAATTTAATGTTGGAAAATTGAGTCTTGTGTATTCAGTTTGGTGCTATAAGCACTGTATCTATCTAGTTCTTAGTTTTCAAAAGTTGAGTCTATTCTGAAGTATATAAGCATAGCTTAACCAATGAGATGAGTGTATTGTGATTTATGTAGTTATATTCGATCTACCTTCAATTTAGTGCACTCTACATAACAAGTGTCACATCATTATAGTGGCCAAGGTTGTTCTTCATTTGCTTTAAGAGCTTTTAACTATTTTCGTAACTTGTGGTACCATATGGATTACTTGTTTGTTTATATTAACAAAAAAAAAAAGTCAGTACTAGTACTATGATATCAAGTGAAATAGTTTTAATATTTTGTTTGCTCATGTCTGAGCATTTCATATATTTTAGATCCTTATTTCCTATATGTAGAATCTTGGAGGCAATTAAAATAGATTAGTTAGAGTTTTTTCTTTTCATGTCTGTATTTTTGTAAGATTACACTAATGGTGTCGTATATCTGATATGGCAGGTGGCATTGACAGAAAAATGGGCCAAAACGAATGAGAATAAAGGGATAGGATTTTACTCAATGCATCCGGGCTGGGCTGAGACTCCTGGAGTTGCAAAGAGTTTGCCAAGCTTCTCGAAATTGTAAGCATTATTACTGCTTACATTATCCATAGAATATATTGACTATACTGTAAGACATTGGACATAGAAACCATTCACATACAGAGTTGATCTTTGACTCACTACAAAGCTTTCTATGTACCTGCCGATTTGAATTAGCTTATTTGGGGGAGTTAACAATTTTTTATTGACAACTTCTTCTGAGAACACTCGAATGATTTTTCCCAAAATTAAGCAAAATCATACATGCAAAAGGCTTGGCATCACTCGGGTTGCAATTTCTTTTAAATGATGTGTTTTGACATATGATTGATGATCGTGTCAGCCTAGCTGAAATGTCAAAGTTTATAGTGATACCTAACATGAATTTTATAAAAAAATTAAAAAAAAAAACGTGCACGAATTTGATTCTTGTTACCCCTTGATCTTTATTATAAAGACTTTGTTTGGATGAGCTTCTTTGTTAAATGAAAAAGATTAGTTTCTATACGAGTTAAAAGTAAAAATTGAGAGAAACTATGAGAGAACTTCTACTAATAGTTTATGTATAAACTAATTTTAACTTGTTGGGAAGTTACTTTCATTTTTTTTTTTTTTTCTTAAAAGTTCTTATGGGGGAAGTTTGTCTAAGTAGGTCTAAATTAAATTACAGCACTTTTTCTAAGTCCAAACAGTATGCACCTACTTGCTTAAATTTTAAGCACAATATATCCTTTAAATAACTTAGAAGAGTCGACAAAGAAAAGAAAGTAAGCTATTGTTGGCACCATTGAAATAACTATATGTTAATTAAATTATTTACAGGTTTTCAGGGAAGCTTAGAACAAGTGAAGAAGGTGCAGACACAGTCATATGGTTGGCATTACAACCAAAGGAGAAACTGGTATCTGGTGCATTTTATTTTGACAGAGCTGAAGCTCGAAAGCACCTTACATTTGCTGGTACCAGTGATTCTCATCCTATAATCGACTCTGTTGTTAATACTCTTCATTCCATGGCTTCTCCTTTTGACTAATTTATCTATTTTTTGCCCTGACATTAGACACCTAGGTTGCAATTAATCCTACCATCTAGTTGCACACCAATATAACATTTCTATAGTTAAATGGAATGATATAAATTCTTTTCAACTAAGGTTTTCTCTTCCAATCAAACCAGACTTTTGAGATGTACAAACTACTTAATTTGGATGAATTTCATTTGTTATTATATGTCATTCCTTTTATCTTATTTGAGAGAAACATGGAAAAAATGGGATGACTTATGTTCTTGAATAATAATGCCAACATTAGTGCAATGAGTTTAATTTTGACATAATGCTACAATAAATGTTTTTATATTATTATTAGAATTCACTTTAAATGTCTTTAAATGTAATTATGAAAGTTAATTATCTTACTAAGAATTCATGATTAATTAGTCTTGCATTGTAATTAATTGTAATTAAATTCACTATTAGCCATAAAACATGTCAAATATTATTTTTGAGTTGTCTTACTAACAATTCATGATTAAATAGTCTTGCATTGTAAGTAATTGTAATTAAATTCACTATTAGCTATAAAACATGTCAAATATTATTTTTGAATTGTATAAAAGTATCTCCCACCAGAACAAAGAAAAAGAAAATGAAAATTGTCTATCAAAAAATGAACATTCTAAGAATGTAGTAATCGCGTTAGTCTAAATATAAAAGTTCATGTGACTAAAATAGGAACATTAATATATGTTTGAAAACTAAAATATCAGTAAATGGTTATGGCTTATTTGACATACTAAGAATATATTTAGAATTTTCTTAATTATAGAATTAACTTGACATCAACTTATTTTTTAATACCAAAATAATGTTTTATTCAGAAAATAATGTTTCAGAATTAAAAGTGCATGATATGCGCGGAGGCATCTCATAGTTTTCATGTGTATCGTGGGTTTGTTTAAGTCTTTTTTTTTTTTTTTATAAAAAATGTTTTTCTAAAAAAAGGCTTCCAAATTATATAATCTAGAGAGCATTTCCAGATCACACAATGGATAAGTCATCTAAAAATTAAAAAAGTTTTTAGATTACATAATTTATAAATTAATAATAGCTTTCGGATTTCGAATTATGAAATTTATTTATTTTTATTTTATATAGAAAATTATTTTTATATTGCATAATTTAAAAGTAAAGAAAAATAAAAAACTTTCAAAATATAATTAGAAGTAAAAAACGTTCTTAGATTATATAATATGGAAGTTAATTTTTAACAATAGTGAGAATTGTTATATTTATGAGATTATATAATATGGAAGTTAATTTTTAAGGATAAAGTGAGAATTGTCATATTTATGCGTGAGGTGAAAAAAAAAAATTCTCTATGAAAGAAGAAGCACTTGGGCAAAGGAAAATAGAGTCTTGTAAATTAAGGGGATTTCTTTTTGCAGCATCATGCTTTCCTCTTACACCGCATGCAATGTGTAAAAGACAAAATTTAACTTGGACAATCCATGATTATATTTCTTCTCTTCAATGTCTTTGTTTGGGTTATTCTAAGTAGAATTCGAATGTGTCTTTAGGGAAGAGACTGCTTCTTGCTCCACCTCCAAGCAGTCTTAAGACACTTCTAAAAATTCAAAATATGCCAAAAGTGCTCCTTTTGTAATTATTGTTTTATCCCTTACTTAATGAAATAAATCTAACGGTGTACTAGGGAGGTGGGTGGATGGATAGAACGTCGTTGATGGAGATCGGTAGAGGTGGACGGCGTTAGGTGCAGTGGGTGAGTGGTTTGTAGCAGCAGTGTGTCTTATCGACGGCAGCGGATGATTGGGAGAGCAGTGGTGCGGTGGAACAGTGGTGGTGTAGTTTGATTTTTCGTTGAAAATTAGTTACGGAATAAGATGTTTCAAAATTGTTCTCTAGGATAGTTCCAGAACATTCTATTCTACAACTGATGTTCAACCAAAATTTCCTCATCCAAAATCATAAAAACGAACGAAAATGCCAAAATACACCCCAAATCGTGGCAAAACAAAGTGAGTGAAAAAGGTATTAACAACATTTAGGGTTAGAGATAATTCCGTCTCTATAGTATTATTATAAGGATATTTTGGAGAACTCAAAATTTTTGGGGTGCCTAAAGAAAGGTTTGGAGGTGCAGTAAGAAGCAGTCTTCTGAAGAATATCTTTTTAGACAATTGTTTCCTGACGAATTCTTCCTGCACTCTAATAAGTTCTTCCTGCATCCTAATAAAAAATTTTAATACCACAATTGTCCTTATATAAGAACCGGATGATACTCGATTCGGTTGTCGTTTGAAAAAAAATTGACAACCAGATTTCGATTTGGACTATGAGAATCGATGAGTTTCATTCGGTTATCATTTTGATTTAGAAATGAGAACCGGATGACCACCCCATCCAGTTGTCGTTTGAAAAAAATTTAACAACCGGATGAGCAGGCCATCCGGTTGTCATTTGAGAAAAAATGACAACTGGATGACTTGCTCATCCGGTTGTCAATTTTTTTCAAATGACAATCGGATGGAAGTACCATCTGGTTTTTATAGGACAATTGTGATATTAAAATTTTTTATTAAGGTGCAGGAAGAACATATTAGGGTGCAAGAATAACTCGTCTTGCTTCCTATATCCAACATTAGTTTTTTTTCACCCATCAATATGTAAAAGCACTTTGATGTCCCTTAGAGTGAAGACAAAAGGAGTAGATGATGTGGAGGAGGTGTTGCGGCTGCACAGGCGGCGGTTAAAAAACGATTCAGAATTTAATTTTTTTTCAAAGTTTTGATTCATTCCACAAAATATTTTTCCGAATAACTTATCGAGGAAAATATTTTTTGGAAATCTTTTTTAAATTTCAGAATTCGGAAAAGCAAATGAGGAGGTGTAAGAAGCAATTGCCTATCTTTTGGATTAATCCGAAAATGACTTTCGTAATTCAGAATAGACTTTCTAAAAATAACTTCATTACACAATTTAGAAATTATCTAAAATAACATTTGGGCTATGTAATCTAGAAGGGATTCTTCGCGTATTTCAAATTGCATAAGCCTTCCAATAACCAAGGTAAATTAGGGATTGTCAACATATATGCATGTGGTATAAAAAGAAATGGCATGTTTAGAATTTGAGACCACTTACATTTCTTGACGCTTATAAAACGCAATGACATTCATATATAATAAATTTCACACAATTTGTATGTGAACTTGATATGGAAAGACTGTTTATAATTGATAACCGGAATACTCTACATTATGTAGTGAATGAAGAGATTAGGAATGATGTAACGAATGATGCAATTATACGTTGTCTTATTTAAAACGTGTGTAAAGGGTTGCATTATCACATGCCACAACATAAGAACAAAACTGTGACCATAACTATCAACATACCATCCGTACCTAACAAACCAACTGTCATCTAGCTGTTACCAATAATTTTAATAATTGCACACTTTCTGACATCATATGATTTTCATTATTTTAAGTGATTCTTTCTTTTGTATTTAGTTCTAATATAATAGCTATAAAGTTTTTTCATAACATAAACAATCAGAAGATCCAATTCAAAACATGATAAAAAGACCAAATCTTATAAACTGAGTCACTCTTCCGATTAACCTTTGCTCTGAGTCTTACGTGGCAAAAATAGGTTGTTCTTCATATTTATATAATTACCATAAATTGCATTCACTGCACAACACTTCATCTCTAGCAAATGACAACACAACTAGGAATTTTCCTTTCATTCATCAACTTATCCCAAAAGGAGGGTTTACTAACATAACTGTTTTAATATAGCTAAAAGCCCATCACACATTATACTTATTATTATTTACAGTTTCTATGCATCATAGCATGCCTATCTATATTATTAATCAATACATACCAAGGAGAACTAAACTAAATACATAAGAAGCAATCATGTCAATGGTGTGAGCCATTGATCATTCCATATTCGGAAATGATACTAGGTGAATCCAATAAAGTAGGCTTCTTCAACCAGTACTGCTCAAACCTCTGCCTTGCATACTCCTTGTAATCAAAGTCAATTGTGTTGACATAACTCTGCAGCACACACAGCAACACACTTAGCAAACAAAGTAACCATCTTCAGTGTAACCAGAAACAAGAATACAAAGGGTATTATACTTTTTACGTCTCAAATTTTGGTCTTAGTCTCTAAAATTTTAATACGCTCTAGTCCCCACATTTATCAGAAGTGATATGGATTTTGTTCATAGTTAAAGACTACATTTTTGCAGAGATGAAAACTGAAATTTGAGATAAGGGATGAAAACATTTTTCGAAAAAAGGAAAAGCATAGCATACCGAAATAAGTCCCCATAAGCCCCAAAATAGATGGTTGGCAAGAGTGTATTTTTCTGCAAGATTAAGTAGTTGCTCCACTTCACTGTTGCTTGGTTTCTTACCTGTGTAATAAGTTTCAAAATAAAGTTGGTAAACATGTATGAAATGCAGATACATAGTCTTTGAAATGACTTCAGTGTTTGAAACATGATTTTCAAAGCTTTAATCAGAGTTATCCTTGGTCAGTAACACAATTCTTAAAATTACATTCACATTGAAGTTGAAGAGATAAGGGGGACTTGCATCTTGCCTACGAATAAGTTAAACAAATGCATGCAATGCATGCTCCACATCTGCAAGGACAGACTGATCAATAATGTAAACGCTGTTACAATTCATACTCAAGACAAACATGATTTTGCCTGTTGTGTTTCAAGAGTTTGTTTTTAATGAATCATTAATCTAAGGAATTTTACAATGTCAACAAATTAAAAAAAATAAATTTGAAGTAAATAATTTCTGATTTGAAGTAAAAAAAAATTGGATATTCATCGTATAAAAACCTTTACACTTTATTTTAATTACAATCGATGTATATAAACTAAAAATATAGGATCGAGTGATATCAGAGGTCAACCAAATTGTAGAGAAAGTTAATTCTTTCAGCTGGGAATAGATCAATAGCGGTTACCTAAATCCAGATCTCTGCCAATAATATGTATTTTTGTGGTATGTTGGAGTAAAATTTTAGTGGACTAACCTTCAGAACTCAAATAATTATAAACAAACCTTTGACGCTCCTCAAGACCTGTAATACAATTTATAGTCTCAGAAGAGTGATCTCAATAAAATACGCATAAAGTAGGGAAGCAAATGAAGCACTGTAAAATGTAATGGAGGCTGTAAAATATATCAACAAAACTTACCGGGATATTTAGTGTAGTCAAGAACATGAGGTTGGTCACTGTGATAGTTTGCCACCATTTCACAGAAATGATTTGCTAGATCGTATGCAACAGGGTTGTAACTTGCATATTCGTAGTCCTGTATCATTGAAAAACAACAATAGGAATGAATAAATCAGTACAAAAAAGATATGATAGATGAAGTATGAAAAAACAATATTTGACGTGGTATTTAGATACAATTCTTATATGTGTATATCTTGACCAAAAGAGGTATCTAGAACTTCTTATTTGACACCCAACTAATCCCTCACTCGATTGGCAGATTTTGGAGTAAAGTAGAATCTCCAGTTACCATTTCATGGACAAGTTCGAAAACAAATCTCAAACCTTGGTTAAGGAACTCATTATGCCAATAACTTCTGATGAACACCTTTTAAAGATGACAAAATAAGAGTGTGAAAGTTCAACAATATAGATAAAATTATCCATCACAACTATGAACATAAATTAAGATAATATAAAGAGAAAGTAGCTGATATCTTGCGTTGCCATAATATTTTTAAAAAGAAAATCAACAAAGCCAATAACATAGATTAAATAACTAAAATATAGCAATATATAGCTTACAATTAAAGTGATTGCTCTTGTATCTTCATCCATCATTATGTTACCATATTGTAGATCATTGTGACAAAAACCAATCTCTTGATATCCTTGCGATAGCGACTCCACAAGCATATTTATTTCAGCATCTAGATGATCCAGGCCAAAATTCTTGATATCTTTTGGAGAGCACAGACTTTTGGCATGACTAAGCCATTTCCTGGTTGAACATACAGGACTTGTATAATTGTGTACAACAATATAAATGTTTTTGAAGAGTAGCCTGATATCTATTATTTTATTACCTCAATCGCTGCCAAAGCTGAGCCTTCTTTGTACCAGGCATGTGAAGATTGTGAAACTCCCTCATCTTAGATGCTACCAAAGCAGATATTTCAGGGTCACGGAGGTCCGCAGCTGAGAGTGTCTAAAAATATGAAAAGAAAAAGCATTTTACACACAACAATCATAGTCTGTTACATTGATTTTAATCCACATGAAATAAAGAGGAATGTATTACAGGTATTTGGATTATATCAGGTTACTTACTAACAGATAATTTATGTCATGAGAGAAAATCACAGAAATTACCGTAGGACCCCTTTACAAACAACTAATTGTTAATGGTCCAGAAGTTTTACTTTTATGCCATTTTCACTACCAACATGACTTAGTAATGTTGGTAACACTATCAAAGTACGCATGGAATCATTACCTGTTACCTTAAAGAATGCTATCAGATAATTAAAGAGCTTCATAAAATCACATGAAATCATTAGAAAAATGTCTATTCTGGCACCATAACTGTGAGTTCTTCCACCAAAACTCATCTAATTGAACTGTTCAAAATCAACAGAATTTTGTCTTACTAATTTTTCTTTTACATTGTATATAGAGTCTTTCAGTCTTTAAACATAATACAAAGTGTCCATCTTTGAGCTGGGTGGATAAAGAAATCTTCCTAGCTATAAAATGGGAAATCTTTTCTTTTTCAGGTAGATAATCTCTGTCATGGAAACTACAAAGAAGCACTGTTGTTTATGATGCCAAAATTATGCAGCTCCTCATCTGAGAGATATGCTGACTCTCAACTCATCCAAAGGAAAAGAGAATAAAATAGAAAAGTGAAGAGCCATGATCAAAGATGCAGAGAAAAACTTCTTGAATATAATAATAAAATAAAACGGAAAAGGGAAAAATAGTGATTTTACATCTTGCAATTATTCTCCTTCTCACAATCATCAATTTGAATATAATCATTGCAGCCACTTTTATATTATAACACTCTGTAGCAAATATAGTTATCTCCAAAGCACGTGGTTTTGATGTAAGAATTAACAGTTACATCCTCTTTTTAGTTTTTAAAATTATAAATATTGTTTATTTTAACTTCACAAAACTATATTATTTCTCCATTGATTTTCCTAGACTAGACGTGCCTGTTTGAACTTCAAGAAGCACTTATATAACAGAAAAATAAAAAAATAAAAATGAAACAGGATTCTTGGTAAGCTAAAATTATCTTATACAAAGTTAAAAATAAAAATTATGAGAAGATAAGCAAGAGAATTTTAACAAATTAACTGATTCATAAGCTAATTTTGATTTATAGAGAACTTAATAATTTCAAGAAGAGTTTATTCTAGAATTAATTAATTGGAAGAAGGAAACACAAAAGTAAATGATGTCTTCAAATAAAGGCCACTACTTGATTGCATAAATTACAAATATATCTTTACTAATGGTCATCATATTGACTCAAAAGAAGATAGGATAAGGACAAACTTAGTTCTTTTACTTTAATAGAATTCTTATCAGTTCTTCACCAATAAAGTAAGAAATATCATTGCGGTTGGTTGGAATTTGAAGCAAAAAGAATGTGAAAGCAAGTATCGTGGAGGACTGGTTGACTCAATAGTACTCAATTTAATATGCAAAAGAAGCTTCCTTTTTTATTCTAAAGAACAGTTAACACCCTCCATTCGTCCAAAGGAAAAGAGAATAAAATACAAAAGCTAACAGCCAAGGCCAAAGAAGAACTTTTTAAGTGGAATAATAAAGCACATTGGAAAAGCAAAGGTGACTTTAGTTTAAGTATATATTCTCCAAGTCACAGAAACACAGTCATTGCATCCACGTTTCTATTACTATACCCAGATAATTTATCTGCAAAGCACCTAATATTATAAGGTTAATTTTCAAATAGCACATGATAATTATACTTTCAACCAATAAGAAATAATTAATATAACTTTTGATGCAATTCTTGTAAAAATCAACAAATTTAGAATGTCACTTTTTACACAGTAAGTATATGTACTATTTACCCTTAAACAGTGTCTTGTAAAATCAATTACCAAAATAAGATTATATAAAAACGTCATTAAAATAATTGGTGCTAATAATGTTAAGAATTAAAACAGAGATTTAACCTAAAACTATCTAATCAGTAGAGGGAAACACAATAAGATAATTACATACTTTGGCATGAATGAACTCCTCAACTCTGCCAGTGGTGAACCGTCCAAGAAGGCGTGGACCCTGTCCATGCTTTGACATGGACTCAAAGGTTTGGATTTCATCAACCCTGTTGAAGAAAATCTCAATTCCTTCACCATATAATCGAACCAGAACCTTTCTCTGATGACCATCACTTTTGGTTGGCCAATTTACCTCAAAAACCTCATTGGTCATTGCTCCCTTTAGAGGTTTTACCTGCAAAGAGTTCACATCATCTATTACATCTCCCAAATCTGCAGCCACCGCTGCAAGAACCTCCATTATCTCTTCATGGTTTGCACCTCCTTTCAACAACTCAATTGCCTTTATGGCCATCCTTGATCAAAGATCAGTTAAAAATAGAGCTCTGCTTGAGAAGAAAAAACAGGGGAAATTGAAACAGAGAGTTAAGTTCTTCCATCCATTGCAATATTGGGAGACTAGAATACCTTGACAACCCAATTGGGAGAAAACATATAACTGATTATATAACTGACGATCTTTTTGAAAATTAACTGCTTTTGGTACAAAATATATTTATTTGGGGAGTTAAAATTCTACCCAAGTTCCTTCATACCATGCAATAAAACAGAAACATGGAGAAGCAGAAAACTTCCATGACCCAATTGGGAGAAAGCATTATAATTGATGTTCCTGGGTGAAAGTCAACTGTTCTAGGTAAAAACTATCAAGAATTGGGGTTCAATATCCACATAAGTTTTTCCATCCCATATAATAAAAAACACAAGTAGAAGGCCTTAATGATCCAATTGATGATCTGCGTGAAGGATAATTATTTATACAAAAAACTTGTTGAAACGGGGATTTAGAAATTCATCCAAGTTTTTCACTTAATGCAATAACTACAAAAACACATGGAGAAACCCTTGCTGACCCTGTTGGGAGAAAACATCATAAATGATGATCTGGTTTGAAAGTTCACCTTTTTCGTATTGCATTGGAGTTTTAAAATCCATCTAAGAAACAGATAAGTCAGAGGTGGAAACATTACGAAGACGTGAAAAAGGATTTAAGAACCCTTCCGCCGAAAAAAAAAAAAAATCAGATCTAGGAAAAGCACAAAATCCGTTTGGGATGCTCAGCGGAATTCGGATTACAGGATCTTACCAAGTAAACAGAAGTATTCGGAGCTTCAAACAGGACAAACTTCGGTAGAAAAAATTCGATGCAGTGATCAAAGCTGAGATATTCAACAAAGAAGGAATCCAACAAACTCAAAGAATGAAAACTGATTCAGAATCATCAGAAGGAAAACCTCAAAATGATGAATCATGAACTCACCTTGGAAGCAGATAAGGTTGCAGAAGAAAATCAAGCCCAATACGGACAAACCTAGGCAGAAAATAATGCATAAAAATGACAAAATCATCAAAACCCAGTTGCAAAATACCAAAATCAAAAATAAAAAAGCCCAAATAAAGAAGAAAAGAAAAGAAAAAAGAGTAAAATTTGGGATTTGGGAACTGACCCTAGAAGCAGAAGAGAAAGTCAGAACTTCTCCAAGAATATGGTTGTGTATATGAAAAAAAAATTGGTGTGAAAGCAAAGAAAGCTTGCAAACAAGGAACTCTCCGACCCAATATATAAGAAAATTTATGATCTTACACCATGCATATAGTTAATGCAATTAATAATTTAATATATGTAAAAATAAGTTTTGATTATTTTTCATTTCTTTTGTGTTTATTTTGGACGGTGATAGATTCTTGGTGAGAATGACCAATGATAACTAATCACGTGTACAGAATCGTGGAGAAGAACTGAATCTGTTAGAGATTCTAAAATCAGTATAATGCCAACCACCCATCCAGCTGTTTTTCTCTCGATAGAGACCATTTATTTCCCTTTTATTCTGTATTATTGTTACATCATACAACGAAACATAAAAAGATTTATAACAATATGATTTAATTATACATTTAACTAATTCTAATTTTTTTGTCTTAAAATATCTACTTCAGCTCTTCATATTAATATTTTAAAAAACGTAAATATAATTTTAAATTGTATTAATAACTAGTAAAAGAACAGGTGTTGTGTTATGTTTATTTGTACTTCAAAATATTTAAAATATAACTTGTTATAATTAAATATTATTATAATCAAGAGTCCTATGTAGAGAATAAGTTTTCTTTCTCCTTTAACCCTATGCAATGTAAGGATAATTTTTTATAGAACTTCAAAGTTGATAATATGATTGATTCTAATAATAGAAATAAGGTATGGACAATTTTTTATACAACTTTAAAATTGATAATATCTTAAATGTGATGGTTGATTCTAATAATATTATTTTAATAGAAATAAGGTTAGAATATTAATATTCATAATTGAAATAACAAAGTAATTCTAAAGATGAATTTTCGCATTTAATTGTCGCACATCACTTAATATTCTAGAGGTGATTTAAATAAATCTTTCTACTTTAATCCTTTAATATATTTTTTAAGGACAAAATTGTAACATAATTTTAAGTTCTAAAACAAACAATATCTTAAATGTAATTGAAAGTGATACTATCTTAAAAGACTCAAGATTAGAACCATTATAATTAAAAAATTAAAAAAAATAATTTTTAAAATATATTTTTGATATGATTTCTGTATTTATTTGATGTATGAGATATTGAAGAAGTAAAAGATAAAGAGAGGATAACCACAAGATAGCGATTATGATTATGTGTGGAAGAAATAATTATATTTAACAAGTAAAAAATTACACCTAACTAGAGAAAAATATTACTATATGTTATTAGTCATAAGATTCTAAATAGAATTAACAAAAAAAAAATTGAATTTAAGGTTAAAGATCAAAATCAATTAAAATAGAAAATTACAAATTAAAAACATAACAATGAAAATCTAGATAAATGAAGGCACCACAAATAAGGTTTGATAATATATAAAGAGATTGCAATATGAATTCTTAATAAGATCACGATATATAAGCATGAACTCTTGTAACTGTTAATTTAGCAAAATAATCATTCTCATTTTGAATTCTAGAAAGATATAAATGAAAATTTAGCTATAAGTCTTACCTATATTGTAAGTAAATAAAAAAATATAATTTTTATATTTCAAGAAAAGATAATTTGTATCTCTTTATCCATTTTGTAAATGTTTAATATAAAAATGAAATAATTAAATATATTATTTATTGTATATTGTATTGAACTTACATTGTAGTAAAAAAAATAATTAGTTTAAATATATTTATTCCTAAAATGTAAGTGGTTATTTTTTTTTTCAAATTGGGGAACTTTCTTTTATACATTTATTTATTTTTTCCATTATAATGTAATATTTTAATTGATATCTTTTATAAATTTTATATTGTAATTTAAAAGTATCATTTATAGACCAAAATTTTGCGTACCCTAAACTAGGGAATCATTTATATACATTATATATTATAGATAATTTATAGGATTCAAATTAAAAAAACAAAAATAATATGAATTCTTTTTTGAAAGATATATTTATTGTTTTAAAAATTTTATAAATAAAATACCGTTCATCCTATTAAATAGAAATATAAATGTTAGTTTAAATGTTTTAGTAGAAGCCAATTTTACTTTTAAATAAAACTTTAGGTTAGAAGATTTGGACGTGGGGTGACGGGGTCATCAGTTCCAAATTTTTCTTATAGGGTATGTTGTTCAATGAATTGAATTTGTTTTGTGATGATATAGATATAGTAGATTTTGATAATTTACATGTTGATTATGATGTTAGAGAAGTTTTCAATGTGATTTTACATATGCATAAGTTGTTTGAACAGGTATAAATAATGAGTTTTTGGATAGTTGCATGGTTGATTTGTGTTTTGGAATTTATATGTTTGCTCTCGAGTTGGTATCACGCTGAGGGCAACTTCGTTGGTACTAGGCACAATTCAAGACGGTGTTGAGCATGACATGCAGGTGATAGCCTCCATGATTTGCCTTTTTCTTAGATGTGCAAATTGGATAGAGCGTGGTAGGGGAATGAGACGTTCAATGGTTAGAGTAAGAAGTGTTTTCCATGGTGGAAAGTGATCTAGGAATGGATAGGAAGTGAAGAGAGGTTAGGTCAACTCTTCCAGTCATTCTAGGCTAAGCTAAGACAAGTTAACCTAAAGAGGATCTTAGACAAGTGTGCGCTAAAATTTTGGTAGTACTTTAGTCTATTCTACAAAGCTAAAACTCAAGGGTTAATACATGTATTTATAGGCTTCCAAGTCAGCTAACTTGGAGCCAAAAGTGAGTGGGAAATTCTAATTCAAAATACTTAGATCTAGAGCAACCAATGGCCACGTGACACTTGTCACTTGATCCATAAAATGGGGCGGCATATGTGGATCAAATGTCATTTGTCACTTCAGACCTTAAGCATTTAGAACATGTGCAAAATGTGGAGTGAGGTGGACAACCAAAGCTAGCTTCTAGATGCCCTAAATTGCCTAGGGTTTTAAATGGGCTTAAATGAAATCGAATTGAAGCTCTAGGTGTCTCTATGCATTATTTTAGTCCATACTGTGGGTCCAGAATACAAAGCCCAAAAAAGAATATGCAAAAGCCTAAAAATAAATATACAAAAGCCCAATACATGACTCAAAAGGAAATTAAACTACACTATTATTTACAATTGAGTGTCACTCTTCCTAGATTCTTCTGGCCATAACTCTTGTAACTGGTTCCTTGTTAAGAGCTCTTCTATCACTCCTCTCTCTTGAAGAGGATTTGTCCTTAAATTTGTGGATTCCGCTTCATCATTTGAGTCATCTACAAAAGGGCGTAAATAAAAAACATTAAACCCACTTGGACTCCTTGATTAAGCCCAACATTATTTATGGACCTCAAGGCCCAAACTTACACTACATGGCCCAAAAATACAATGCCTAAATTTATTCTACTTGGCCCAAACACAAGGCCCAAATTATTCTAAACCATTTTAAATAATTTATACAAATTAGAGGACTTCTCCTTAATACTCTATTTTCTCCAAAGGGATTTCTTCATGTTTGTATTTGGGCCTGAGCAGCTGATTAAAAGCCCAAATAGGATGAGATGGCCCCAATTTTTTGAAAAGCTCTTAATTCTCCCTTTGGCTCTTTGTCCTCTTTATTCATTAATTAATGTCATTGGGGTGTACTCCATCAGGACCGCTTCTTCCTGCACCTCCAAGCCTTCTTGAGGCACCTCCAAAACTTGAAAAAAATACCAACTCTGCCCTTAAGGAAATTACAATTTTGTCCTTCAGCTAAAGAAATGATAAAATAGTGAAATTGTGGAGGTGGCAGATGAGGGGTTGACAGACGGTGATGCTTGAAGGTGATGAAATGCCTGATTGGTGTCCTTCTATGGTAGTGTGCATTGGTGACGGCAGAGGAGTGGGAGTGCGGCGGCGCGACGAAGCAGTAGTGGCACAACGTCCTGCTAGGTAAGTGTGTTAGAAATGAATTGTGGAACGACGTATGCCGCAACTGTTCTCTGGATCTGGAGGACAGTTACAGAACACGTCGTTCTGCAACTCATTTGGAGGTGAAGAAATGAGTTACAGAACGACACGTTTCACAACTGTTGTCCTGCAACTCATTAAATGGGTTACGGAACAACGTGTTCCACAATTGTCCTCCATATCCGGAGAACAATTGTCGAATACATCGTTTCGGAATTTATTTTGTCACCTCCAAATGAGTTGCGGAACGACACATTCCGCAACGTATTTTGTTCATAAAGAAACTCACCCCCAAATCGCAAACCCAACAAAATCCCCCCAAATACCCTACAAATCCTTCAATATATCATGCGTACCTCAATTGCTTGTCCAATGTGGTGTTATTGAAGATGACGAAATGAAACCAGGCAAAAAAATGCAAAACGGAATGATGGGGTCTGTGGAGGTGCTGCAACAGAAGACAAGAATGGCAGTTGTAGGAGGAGAAGATGTTATGAAGTTTTAGAGTGAAGGGTATAATAGTCTTCACAGTATTGTATTAAGGGTATTTTAGTCCGTTTGATAAAATTTGGAGGTGCTCCAAGAACTACTTTGAGGTGCAGGAAGAAGCACTCGATGAATGGTCATAAGAAGAGAGTATATGGGCTTAACCCAACAGAGAATGCCAATAATAACAACAAGTTGTAATTAGCAAAACTAGGAGTGCTCAACAAAATTGACCCAAATAAAAGAAGGCTTAGACAACAACTGGAGTTTTTCTTTTTCTTATTATTTAAAACCTTAAAGGGACTGGGCCTTAGAACAAATTTTATTTTCTTGCAGGCTATTTAAAATTGACCAAATTCTTATTTTTTTTGAAATTATTTAAAATAAAAGCAAATTCTCCTTTTTTTTATCTTTTATCTTTTTTTAAATATTAATAAAAAATGAAAACATATTTTTATTAGTATTTTAAAATAAAAATCTATTCTATTGTTTTCTCTTAATTTCTTTTGAAAAACAAAATAAAAACAATAACACTTAGACTTAAATCAAATGACTAAATTTTTTTATTATTTATTTTATTTTTTAAAAAGGAAATAAAATATTATAAAAGGATAAAAATTTAAATAATATATTTCTTTGGTATTTTTCCTCTCTAAAATGAAAATAGAAATAAAATAAAAGATCTTAAAATTCAAACTTTAATTCCGAGCATTGATTAAAAATATTTTTTTTGTTTTTTAATTTTATTTGCCCGAATAAAATTGTGTTATGACAACTCTCTCTTTTTACTTAAATTTTACTAGATAATATGAAATTTCAAAAACTTCAGATTATTAGTGTAAAAGATAAGTAAGGATAAAACAATTAATTTCGTCTCGTTTGGAAATATAATAAAACTGTAGATAGAGGTCGAGACCTTGACAATGTCAGAGGGTCACACACCAACAAAAGTGATAAGATGGTCGCGACACTAACAGTGTTAGAGGGTCACGTATTGATGATAAGATGGTTATAACCTTAACAGTGTCATGGGGTCACGTACCGATGATAAGATGGTTATGACCTTAACAATGTCAAAGGGTCACGTACCGATGATAAGAAGGTTGTGACCTTAACAGTGTTAGAGGGTCACGCACCAACAAAAATGATAAGATGGTTGGGACCTTAATAGTGTCTGAGGGTCACGTATCGAGGATCAGATGGTCGTGATATTAACAATGTCAGAGGGTCACACACCAACAAAAGTGATAAGATGGTCATTACCTTAACAGTGTTAGAGGGTCATGTACAAACAAAAAGTGATAAGATGGTCCAAACCTTAATAGTGTCAGAGGGTCACATATCAACATAAATGATAAGATGGTCGAGACCTTAACAGTGTTAGAGGGTCACATACCGATGATAATATGGTCGTGACCTTAACAGTGTTAGAGGTCACATACCATTGATAAGATAAGAGGAAGAAGTCTTCACTTGAAGATGCGTGAATGAAATTTTGATAATGAATGCTTATGCTAATACGTGATATTTTGTTTAAACATATCTGAATGCATGAAATTTTGAGAAAATGCATATATGAATTTATGAAATTTGGATAAGATGCATAAGTACATGAAATTCTATTTTGAGAAAATGCATATATGAATGCCTAAAATTTTTAGAAAAGGCATGAGTGCATAACTTTTTATTTTGAGAAAGTGCATATATGAATGACTAAAATTTGAGAAAATGCATGAGTACATGAAATTTTTGTTGGAGCTAGTGAAGAAGCCTCTTAAGTGTTGATTTGATGAAGAAATTGGTTGAAAACATTAGATTCTAGGTTTGGAGTGGTTCTAACATGAATTAGTTTTCACATGCGTTTATTAGTGTCAATTAATGATTTGCTTGCATTTCTCATTCAAATATAAGTGAAAATAACATTTTTAAAATCATTTTAAAAATGCAAGTGTTGCAAAGAAAATTTAACATGTTAATTTTAAAAACAGCCTATTGATTTTCTTAACGTTTTGATTGGCGCAAATTTTAAAAGCACTACAACGCGCATTTTCTTTTAACTCTTCAAATCAAAAGATTTTCAATCACTTTTCTAAAGGTTTTCGAAAGTGCTTCTTGAAGAGAAAACCCTCTAGTGAGAAAGAATCATCAAAGTTCGTGAAATGCATCATGATATCTCACTTTTGCAGAAGAGCAAATCATCCATTTGATTGTTTGGTGTGGCAGCTGACATCATGAAGAGATAAGTGTCCCTCTTTTGTGTTTTTCACTGTGTTCAGCTGCTGCATAATTGGTTTGACAGATTGTAATTTGTTCTTGATATATTTCTTGGTTGTATTGTGCTTGAATAGGTGTTTTAAGCATTGTACTTTGTGTTAAATGTGTAATTGTTTGGTTGTATTGTATTGTTTGCATATAGAATAGTAGTAGGGTGTTGTATTTGCACTAGGGTTGTGCATCTTGTGTGGTGGGTTGCTGCACAAGGGATAGAAACCATCTTGCAGGGTTCAAGATTGGGTCTTGAGTGAGTTTTGTATGTAAACTTGAATGGTATAGTGGAAATCTTTGCATTGTTGTGTTGAAGACTGGACGTAGCTCTTGTAGAAGAGTGAACCAGGATAAAAAGACTCGTGTGATCTTCTTCTTCCCTTACTCTTTTGATTTTTCGGTACTGTTGTATTTCTACTGTCAAGAACAACCTGTTCAATTTTTGGAAAGATTCAAAATAATCACTCTGGCAGCGTTTTTAATTTGTTAAAATTGATTTTAACCTGTTGTATTCTAGTATTATAATGCAGAATTAGTTTCTTGGTTTCTTAATTGGTTTATCTTGTGATTTTGGATATTTTGAATTTGTTTTTAATCAGTTTTACTGGTTTCTCATTTCTGGATTCGTGACATTGCATATTAAAAGTGGTGCCCTTGTTCTGCATAATTGTTCACTTTATTCACATTTCTTGGTTAAATTTGTTGTGCATTTCCTTTATCTGCAGCTACATAGTTGTTCCACTGATTAAGTGTGTTAATTCTTGATATTGTAAAACTATTATTGTGTTAGCATTTTTACTGGTACAATATATTACACAGTTTCAATTCTTCTGCATAATTAAGTTTTTTTCAATTTATATTCTAGGCCTAAAATCTTTTGAATAATCTGATTTGTGTGCCACTGTAGGCCTACCTTGCTGAATTTATAATCTCATCCTTGATATTAGTGGTTCTGCTATAGTCTAAATCTTCAGTGGCTAGACAGTCCTAGGAATTAAAACTATGTTTTGTGCAAAGGGATTTCCATCTGTTTTGAAAACTATAATTGAATTGAAAATTGGTTTTTGGTTAATTACATGTGTTGAATGCTACTTATCTGAATACATCTTGTAGAAATACATGTGAATTTTGGTTTAGCATTCAATTATTTGCCACTATTTTAAAGATCTGCATTCTGTTCACTGGTTTAAATTGGCTGATGTAGTATTGGTAATTCAACCTGTTGAAATTTGGTTTAACCTGTTAAAATATGCTACTGGTTGAAAATTGTCTAAGTGCTGAAAAGGTTTTTCAACAGACTATTTTAACTTCAACTTGTTATTTGCGTGTTTCCAGAATTGTCAGGATTCTTACTAGTCTGAACATACTTAATCTCTTTTTAACTAATTGTTTGTGAATTTAATATATTGTTTCGAGTATTCTCTACATTGTAATCATAGTTTGATAAAAATACTCATTCATACTTCCAACTTTTTGAAAAGAGTTAATAGTTCAATTCCCTCCCCCTCCCTTCTTGAACTTTGATCATTATATTTTTCAATAATTTTATTTTGAGAAAAGGCATATATAAATGCTTAAAATTTTTAAAAAATGTATGAGATTTTATTTTCCTTGAACGATAATGCCTCGAATTATATTTTTGAGTTTCTTAAATGAGAATGCATGAATGGATGCATAAAAATCTATTTTTATTATTTTTGTTTTGATGATAATGCATGAATGAATGCATAAAAACTATTTTTTCAATTTTTTGGAATGATAAGGCAAGAATGGATGCACAAAATTATTTTTTATTTTTTCTGTTATTTTTCAATGATAATGTATATACAAACTTCCAATGAATTTTTTTATTAAGGATGGACAAGACTTTGCTTCTGTAGGGAATCAAGTGCCGAAATAATAAAAAAATGGCCAAGACTTTGCCTTCGTAGAGAATCAAGTGCTGAAATAAAAATAAAATAAAAGAGATGGACAAGACTTTGTTTTTGTTGAGAATCAAGTGCCAAAATAAATTTTTTCAAAAATATTTTTCCAACCATTTTTCCAAATGTTTCAATGGATTTTCTTTCAACATATGCATTTTCAATTATTTATCCAAAATTTTTCCAATGGTTTTTTCCAATTATTGTTGTTCAAATGTTTCAAAAAGTATGTACAATTTTTTTCAAACTTTTTGAATGATTTTTTATGTATGTAGAAATTCTTTTTTTTCAAATTTTATTTTATTTTGACTATGTATGTACAAATGATTTTTTTTTAAAAAAATTTCTCAAAATGTTTTTGACAATGACAATGTATGTACAAAGTTTTTTTTTTTTTTCAAAAAATGTATTCA
>Ga0209489_100927_pt1 | contig 58754 bp, 34 predicted proteins | sample SiratrowhiteBW_FD_187527 | JGI IMG/M metagenome (GOLD analysis project Ga0209489, IMG submission 187527) | Root nodule microbial communities of legume samples collected from California, USA - Siratro white BW (SPAdes) (version 2) | ecosystem: Host-associated > Plants > Roots > Nodule | place... | reverse complement strand
ATGGAAAAATTCAAATTTTATTTATTTTTTTATTATTATTATTTCAAGAAAACTTAAACTAATAAATATATATTTTTATATTATTATTCATTTTTTCTTTATTCATTTTTATCATTATACTTTAATTTAAAAGATTACCCGGACAAAATCAGGTGTTTATAAAAGGTAAAATGGTAAAAATTTGTATATACCAAAAATGTCTCCATATAAAGTAATGAAAAATGAAAATTCACAAATTACAACAGGCATTTACAGAAAGAAAAGAAAGTGAATTTAAAATCATTAAAGGAACTGACAATTCACAATTCCTAAAAGAGGAGTTGCAAAAAAGATTATAAAGTAACTGGAAAACAAGTTTTGGCCAAGTTCAAGAGGGGGGTGAATTGAACTCTTGAAAAATTTTCACAAAAGTACCTTTACAATATTAGGAATGAAGATTCCTTAAAGAAACTATTTAAGATGATATAAAGAAGAAATCAACAAAGGTACAAAATTATTCCAGAACGATAACAATCACACAGAAATAATATAATGAAGATAGATTTTAATTTTGGAAAACCAGTAAATTGTTAAGTAAATTATGGAAAAATAATTGTTGAAAACAATTCAAGAATTCAAAGCAATATTTCAGATAAGTGTTGAAAAGAGTTTTTAGTAGAAAGAGTCAATTATTAAACAAAACAACTTCATTTAGAAGTATGAAAACTAAAGTAATTCAATTATCAAGAAAATTAGTTTTTTTTTTGTTTGGAAAATCATATTGATGAATAGTAACTCCAATGAATCAAAATACAGAACAATTTCATAAATGAATTTAATACACTGTATTCAGATGAATTAGTTGATTCAAGAAAATTCAAAGTATTATCAGTATAACAATCAAATAATCACAGTTAAAGAATTTTAACAAATTCAGAAAATCAAGAAAATCAGCAAGAACAGTTCAATAAGTGAGCAAGAAAGAACAAGAACACAAAGATTTATCTTGCTTCACCCTTCTTCAAGGGCTACGTCCAGTCCCTTACCAACCAGTAGGATTTCCACTAAACAAGATCCAAAGATAAGTTTACAACAATACAAACTCTTGCACTCTGCAAGAACACACTACTCCTCGAAGTGAACAATCTACTGAAGCCTACAGCAGACCACAGAACTATACAGACTCCACTGTATATTCTAGAAAACACCTTACTGAACCCTTCAGCAAGTCAACCACTGTACAAAACCCATTGTACTCACAGAATTACAACACCTAGTAATTCACCACACCACAATATTCGATACAATGAAAGAATTATGATGAACATAGCAATACAAGTACTTATATACACAACAAATTACAAAAGTAATAAAGAAAAGGTATAGAAGGCTTAGTCTGATGATCAAATCAGTGAAGTATCAGTCTTAGTGAATGCAAAGCTCTAGAATTAATCAGACTTCAGTTTCTTGATGTAAGATATTTGAATGATCTTGATCACAAGACAAGAAGGGTGCTTTTCTCTCTTTTGAAAATACACAACTCGATAAGAAATTGTTTAAAATGATTTTCGTGTCTATTTCAAAATGCGTGCCAACCTTTTATAGACAATTGTCATTTAAAATTCAATCGATTGTTTTTCTTTAACAGAAAAATAGTTTTAAGTACAAGTTCTGATTTTAATAATTTCTTAAAACTTTGTTAAATCAGATTTTATTCTTGGAGCTTATTCTTGAATGATATTGCATGCACCACTGATTTGAGATCAAGGTTCTAGACCAAACTCCACAAATCTTCATGAAATCTTCACGTAATCCACTTATGAACATTAGGTCTGGAACTTCATCGACTTGTTGGCTTCATCAAATCTTCTAGCAACTCTTGGTGCTAACAGTGACAAATTTGAGGAGTACTGAAATTGTTAGGTTTTGTTAGCGACTATGATATTAGTTCAGCAAACGGACAATAGGGATTTGCATCCCATCATTTACTTCTTGCACTCCATCATTGACAGGAAAAGACATGTGTGCCCCTTTGAATATATAAAAGCGTTGTGATTTTTTGTAGTGGTTGCTTTCGTCAGAAGTGGTGGTCGATTACAGAAGGTGAAGGAACAGAGTCGTCTTTTTCGTAGGTGAGATGTCACCCCATTTGATGTCTTTATATTTGGAAGTTTTGAGATATGTTTTGTGTTTGAATTGAGTTTGATTTTGAGTTGGATTTTGATAAGGAAGGTTTGCATTGGTTAGAATTTGTGTTGAGTGTTGTTCGACGGTTGATTAGGGTGATTTAGGGCGAACAGAGGCGATTTGCAACGGTGCAACAACTTTGTGATTTCTAGGTTTGTGTTTTTTTATCATTCCGAAAAGTCTATTTTGGAAGATTTCCAAAATTGGTTTTTCAGAATTGAGTTTTCATTTTAAAACATTGTGTTTTGAAAGGGATATTCTAGAACATATTTTCAGAAAAGACTTTCCAAAATATGTTTTTGAAAAATAGACTTTCGATTTTTCTCCAAAAACATGTTTAGGAAAGCTCTTTCTGAAAACATGTTCTATAATTTCATAATACTTCTTTTCCTTTTAGAGAGTGCTTTTTAGAATACATCTGTACACCCTCTAAATGACTTTTGGAAAGTGTTATCCGAATTTGTCTTCCGAAACTCAATTTTCAAAACCCCCCAAAGTTCGCAACAACTCTTCGAAGAAAACCGCCACCACTTATTGTTGTCATCGCCACCAAAGTCTGCTCTGCACACCGTCAACTATAATAGATCTCGCACTTCATATAAAATTGTCAAGGACACAATTGAAATATTCAAAATTTGATAGGGTACAAGAAGCATTTGATGGGATGAAGAAGGCAATTGCCTTAACATTCAACATGCATCCACTTCCTTCTTACATATGCAATGGAAAAGCTAGACAAAGATAATTTCATTAAAAACATTTCATAGAGAACACAAAATATATTTTAAATTATTTTCTAAAAAAGAAAAACATTTCAAAATAAATCTTAAATTCTTAGGGAAAGAAAAATCCAAAATTCTAAACTATTCTATATGTTATAGAGTGAATAACCTTGAAAAGGACTACTTCTTCTTGCACCTCCAAGTGTTTCTTGAGACACCTCCAAATTTTTAGAAGAGGTCAAAATTGTCCCTCATTATTACTGTACAGACAAAATACCCTTAACCTTAACCTTAAAGAAGAATAAGAATACTTTCGGAATAGGTAAATACGGAAGCCAATTTTGAATCTGGAAATAACTTCCGAAATTGTCTATTCTGGAAAAGAAGGTGTCATTAAAAACACTTACGAAATAGGAAAATTCGAAAGTCAATTCCGAACCAGAAAATAGCTTCTGAAATTGCCTATTCCAAAACTGAAGGTGTCAAAAAAAATCATTATATCATTAATTATCTAATTATATCATTGTCTATTTTGAAATTGCCTATTTCAAAGTGAAGGTGTCAAAATAATTATATCATTGTCTATTATGAAATTATATCAAAATAATTATATCATTGCTTATTCTGAAATTATATCAAAATAATTATATGATTGCCTATTCCGGAATTATATCAAAATAATTATATGATTGTCTGTTCTAAAATAATATCCAAATAATTATATCATTACTTATTCTGAAATTAAATCAAAATAATTACATCATTGCCTATTCTAGAATTATATCAATGTCTCATTATTTTGTTGCCTATTTTGGAATTCTTAAATAGACAATGATATAATTATTTTGATATATTCACTTTCGGAATAGGAAATTTTAAAATAGACAATGATATAATAAGATAATTAATAATATAATGATTTTTTACACATGCAGTTCTAGAATAGGCAATTTCAGAAGCTATTTCTGAATCTGGAATTGGCTTCCAAGATTACCTGTTTCGAAATTCATTTTTTACAAAATATACTTTTGGAATGGGCAAATCCAGAAGCCAATTCCAGATCCGTAACTAACTTCCGGATTTTCTTATTCTGAAAGTGTTTTTAATGACACCTCCTTTTCCGGAATAGGCAATTTCGAAAGCTATTTCCAGATTTTCCTATTTCGAAAGTATTCTTTTTTTTGTTTTTAAATAATAAGGGGCACAATAGTCTTTTTAAATGGAGCAGTTTGGGAAAATTTTAAAAACTTGGAGGTGCAGGAAGAAGCAATCCTTGAAAAGTTGAAAATTACCTCAAAATTGTCTCTTTCGGAAGTGTGTGCCATTGATGATTTCATAGCTATATGCTTCCTACACCTCCATAGTTTCTCCATGCACGTCTATAGACACACTAAATTGACCATCATATCCTTAATAAACAAAATTAAATAAATCCTACACTTCCTAAATTTTTTGTATTCATATATATTTTTTATTTGAATTATACAATCCAAAATACAAAAAAAAATATATTCTGAATTGTACATTTCTAAATAGAAAAATATATTTTAAATTATACAATCCAAAATAAAAAAATGTATGTCAGATTGTACAGTCTAAAATATATTTTTTGTATTCTAAATTGTACAATCCAAAAAAAATATTTTTTATATTTTGGTAAAATATGGGAGTGCAAGATGAAGTGATGAAGGTGCAGAAAGAATACGTTCATTCAACTCTTATATACATGGAAAAGAAGCCCCAAAAAACACTTGGATGTTTGCTGAACAAATCTTTTTAGCAACACTATTTCGGTCATTCAACTCTTGTGTACATGGAAAAGAAGCCCAAAAAGTACTTGGTCCATTTTGTACATACAATATCTTCCTAGACTTTCATAAGCACTTTCATAAGCAAAGCAAGACTACTTCTTCCTACACCTCTATAGTATTTTCCTGCACCTCTATAATTTTTAATATTCCAAGTTTAGACATAAGTAAAAGACATAAATATCACTAGTCTTAGAACATGAGTTACAGATTGTAAAATCGGTAAGTGATATATACTTACGGATTGTAGAATCCATAAGTGATATATACTTATGAATTGTAGAATTCGTAAGTGATATATACTTATGGACTGTACAATGCGTAAGTCTAATGAGGAATTCATGAGTTACAAATTGTGTAATCTGTAAGTAATTTGAAAATCGTAGAGGCTTATGGATTATACAATCCGTAATAATAGAGGTGTATGAAAAAATATTACGGATTGTAAAAATCTCGAATGACTTGCGGATTACACAATCCGTAAGTCATTCAAAAAATTCAATGACTTGCGGATCACACAATCCACAAGTGTCGCCAGTGAACGGCGACGAAGGATATGATTAGTTTAAAATATATTATAAAGGACAAAATTGTATTTTAACATTTACTATGAAAATGCATAAAGATGCTATAGAAGTGCAAGAAGAAGCCGTCGCAAAGCAAAAAAAAGGTACTATTTTACTCTCCTTATTTCTTTTATCTTTCTAGCACACCCTTCTCACTTTTTCATATTCTAATTATATAATTTGAAATATAAAAAGAAATTATATTTTATATTTCAAATTATACAATTCAAAATACAAAAAAAAAATTATATTTTAGAAATAAAAAATTGCATTCTAAATTATATAAGCTAAAATATAAAAAATTGTATTCAAAGTATAATTTTTTTATTCTAAATTATATAATCTAAAATATTAAAGAAAAATATTTTTAATTATACAATTTAGAATACAAATTTTAGAAAAATATTTTAATAATTTTGGACTAACGGAGATGCAGCAAGAAGCCGTCTTTTACTATTTTACCCTTTTAATTTTTTTTAATCCAATCTTACCCTTCACCCCTTTCACTCAGCATCTCCATCTTTTACAATGCATTACGGGTTACATAACCCGCAACTTATTTTGGAAATTGAAATAAGTTGCGGGTTGGGTAACCCGCAACAACGTCATCATCTTCAATCCAGATCTATGGGAAGATTTTGGGGGTCCACCTGCTTAAATGGCTTTCACTTTTCTTTTTATAAGTGCTGCGTCTTTCTTCTTACTGTAATTCTTCCATGTTGTAACCTCAACAGCTGCTAGTGCCTTTATCTGACTTTTCAGGGACGGGTTCCCAGGTTCTAAGACAACGACTTTACGAGACTTCATTTTACATTCAGCTTCCTCTGACCGCCTTTTGACATGATTTTTGGTGGACTCATCCAAGATAAGCTGCACACTCAGTTTGCGCCAGGCACACCCAGATTCAACAATTACCATCTTCGCCATTCCTACGATCTTCGTAAATATCACAAAGGTCACCTGTTTCCTTTAACCAGGAAAACCTATACTCCTCCCTACCAACATCTATAATGTTTCCGCTTGTATTGTGAGGATTGGGTCGAACTTCATACGCGTAGTGTCGCCCTGTGACTCCATGCGCCTAATCTCCTCCACGAGGTCGGACGCCAGCCATATGATTGTCGGAATCGCCGTTGTTGGAAGAAATGGGAAAGGAGAGAAAACAGAAAAAGCGTGACGTTATGGGAGTGAGAGGCTCATAATTTTTGGCTTAGAATTGTGGGTTGTATAACCCGCAATATTAAATTTTTTTAATTAAATTACGGATTGTACAACCCGCAATAATAATTTTTTTAAAAATGAATTGCGGGTTGTACAATCCGTAATTCATTGAAAAAAAATTTCAATTGGTTTGTACAACCCGCAATAATAAAGGTGCAGGAAAAATAATCACCAATTATATAATCCGCATAATAACAAGCATAATAATAAGGGTATTTTTATCTTTTTCTTCATGAATAAAATTAGAATATTTGAAATTATGGTGATGTAGGAAGACAGTATGGAGGTGCAAGAAGAATCAGTCGCAAATTGGTTATTGGTGGGCTATACCCAAGTCATGCTTTTCTTGTATATAAAAAAGATTCCTCACAGATAAGGTGGCCTGATTCTTCCTGCACCTCCATAATTTTAACATATTCTCATTCTGGCCTTGAGAAAAAGACGAAAATAACCCTCATTAATGGTAACTGCAATTCATTTTTTTTTTCACTTTGCAGGTTGCACAAACAGCAATACAATTAAAAAATAAATACATTGCGGATTGTACAACCCGCAATTATATTTTCTGCACCTTTTACATTGCGGGTTGTATAACCCACAATGTATTTATAAATTATTGTATTGCGGTTTGTGCAACCTGCGAAGAAAAAAAATAACAAGTGTGTTGTGAATGTTAAATAATTCAATTAGCTTATAAATTCTTTAATTTTATATTTAAAATTTTAATTTTCATAATTTTTATTTTAGTTTTAGTCTTAATTTATTTTTAACTAAATTAAAAAATAAGTTTTATTTCTTAGAAAAATAACAAATAAATGTTTATTAAAAATTAGAAGATATGTAAGTATTATGTTATAATAAAGACAAAAGAGATTTTTTCTATCTAGTTTACAATTTGAGACTCTATGAATGTTATAATGCTATATGTAACTACAACTTTATAAATAAACTAGACCTATGTATATTTATATTTTATAACGTTAATATATGTAATTGATTATTCTTATGAATAATTAATTAAAATAATAAAAATAATACAATTTAAAATATATATAACATTGGTGAAAATAATATTAAAAAATTATATTATTGCTATTTAAGTAATAGTTATTTAATTATTTATTTTATTAAATAAATAAATTATTTTTTATTTATTGAAGTGTAAAATTTGAAATCAGATCTTGCCAATTAGCTGCATTCCTTCTCCCACACAACAAAAACAACATTCTTTGGTAGACGAAAGGCTGCGTCGAGAGCGTCAGTAGTGACACCCATATTCTGAACTGAACCAATTGGAAAGTTCTCTCAAGGTACTTTGATTTTTCTCTTCCAACTCTTCAATATCTTTTTTAACATTCTCAATTTCAATTCATCATATTTTTTCTTTTTGTTTTTCGAATTCGGGAATTCTGTCCTTCACCTCCTGAGCTTGCGTTCCCATCTAGGGTTTGGTGCCTTCCTTTAAGGTGTTTGATAAATGTTTTCTTTGTGTTATTTTGTATTCGAATCTCAGTTTCAGAACTTTCGAATTTAGGTTTGTAATAAAGGAGCTGATACTTTGTTAAACTTATTTATTTATTTGTTTATTCACTGAGAGAATGATATAGGTTTCTGGTTTAATTGTTAATCAGGAGTTAGTTAGTTATTTGATCTGGGTAGGATGGTTTTGGTTTGTTACTTTGTGTCAATTTCATTAGGGTAAGATATTTGAAACTTGTGTATTATTATTATTATTATTTTTAAAGTTTTCTGGCAGATGGGAAGGGAAATGGAGGAGGTGGATGTAGAATTACTTCCCACTGTTTGGATGTTTAAGTAAGGAAAAGTTTTGCTTGCTTCTATTGTTTAGGAGTTGTAGTTAAAATTGAAGGAATGAAGTCCCCACCCCTCTTGTTAGTTTGTTTGGATATGTTTTAAAAATGAAATGCCATTATGTTATAATTTCTTTAGGAGCTTGTTTTTTCTACCATAAGTTTCTCTCTCAAGTTTCTGAGAAAGCAATGTTTCCCTTTTCATTTTTGTTTCAGAACATTTGATTAATTGAAAAAAAAATTTTACATTATTTTCGTCAATTTTTTAAGCAAATGTCTTTTAAATAAAAGTAATCCTTCCCCTTGGGTGAAGGGAAGAGGAACACATATCTCTCAATTTTCCTCCATAAAAATCTTCCAACAGGGATTTTAGTTACGCATCCCCCTCCTTCTCCTTACCTCCATCCAAACATAACATAATGTCATGTTAAGTATTTTGATTGTGTTCTTAGTACTACATATCTAGGCTTAAAACTTGAAAGCATGAGACTTTTATGTTTTGATAATATTCTTATTATGGATAGGATGAAAGAATCAAGGACAAAGAAACAGCCTGAAGCCGATTCTGAGATTTCAGCATGGGTTACAAAAAGCCGCAAGCTAGAAAAGAAAAGAGCATTGCAGCTCTCAAAGATTTTTGAGGAGCAGGTTTTTCCCCCCTTTATGTTACCTATATTTTATGATCTGTAAGATACTGTTTCTCCCAGTTTAAACATGTAATCATTACAACATGCCAAAAGTTTCACAGGACAACATTGCAGTAGAGGGAAGTGATGATGAGGATACAGCCCAACACACTGGTAAATTTCTCCGTTTCTTTTTCCTCCCTTCCCCACCTATTTCCCAAATAAATTGTTTTATGAATTCCCGATTCATTGTCAAAGGTTTTGGGATAACTTTTAGGAACAGCTGGAAACCTTTGGGTTTGCTAAATGTTATGACTTTACTCCTGTGTCTTGCATAATAGTATGAAAGATTATACAATAGGTGTATATTCACATTAAATAAAAGATTAAAGATTAATATTTTTATCCAAGGAGAATTAATTGTAAACTCTGGCATATTTTAATTAACGATGGTTTTTTTCTTTATTTCTTATTAAAATAAAGTGACAAGAATAAATAATATAAGCTTTACTACTTCTCTTTAAGCACAAATTTAATCAATAAAACTTTAATAAAGTTTTTGTAGTCTTAAACTTAAAGTTTTATAATTAACTTCGTAAAAACTAAAACTTTTAAACTTGCATTAGCTGTTGTTGTCGTAGTTTTTTTTTTAGGTGAAACTTTCCTTTTTGGTCTATCCCCATCTTTCCCTTGCCCATCTTGTTTTTTCGTATTAGCTTATTTTCCAAAATGCATTTGTTTCCGAATACCTAATTACCTTAGTGGAGGAAATCCTTCCTTCTAAGTGGGACTAGTGAAGTAACCAACAACATTGCTGGTAGTGGCAAAGAGGAAATTCTTTCAGAAATGCGAATTCTTCCCATCATTTCATCTTAATTTGTCTTTTCAAAATCAACATCTAGATTTTATATGACTTATTTCTGTTGAGGGAATAGCTAGAGGGTAAAAAACAGGAGAAACAATTACTAATTTTTCATAGAAGTTTTTGTTGAACTGATTGTTCAACAGTATTAAAAATCCTCTTTCTTATCTTTTTGATTGTTCTTTCCTCTCTCTCTCTCTCTCTCGTGAGTCTCTCTCTTTTTTTTTGGTTAAACTTTTGGCAATAAGAATAAATAATGCTATTTGTGTGTATAGTGGGAGACTTGTCAGCGTGCCTGATGGAACTGAGAAATTCAGTTGACTGGATGATCGGTCGGCAGATCCACACATAAACCCTTTTTGGTAGGTTTATTCCAGAAAGAGGTGTAGAAATCTGCCTTGAGGCAGATTAGATGAGCAATTATTCTATGTCCAGTGTGATAATAGATGGTTATTAGGTTCAGTAATGTATTTTTAGGAGCATTTATTTATGAATGATCTGATGGTTATTAGTTATTATGTTTAATAGAACTGTTTATGTAATTTTTGCATATGACGAGTGCTGTGTGATAGGGGTAGTTAGAGGGTGAATTTGAAAGTTCTTTGGATTCTCTGTTAAAATTCTGGCTTCTGCTATAATTTTCTATTCAATATGTGGGACCTAAGTCTAAAATTCCAGTTGTATTCTATCAATGTCTGCATTTGCCAATGTGTACTTGTACTCTACATTGTGCATGTCCTACAAATTAGGTTGGTGACTATGGTCAAAATGTAAAACCACCTGGACTACCAAAGTCGACAACTCCATTTGAATCAGATTTATTTATTATAAATGGCTAAGAAACTTGTTATAATGATAGAAATAAGGAGTGGATACTATACTATCAAGAATATCTAGATTACATATGTATTATTAAGAATGTTTTTATTTATTCCCGTAACATATCTTTATTATTAAAGGATTTCAAATCTTTTCTATTTATTGTACTGGTTCTGTTTTGCCTTGTTTTAATTATAATCGTTTGTAGACCATGACTTATGAATTTTGTTTATTAATGATGAATATGTTTTTAGGTTTAAGTATTTTTTACCATTTGTATAAGTTATATGCAATTTATCCATTGTATTTTTTATAGTGTGGGCATTCACGTATCCACTATACTGCAATAGCAGTTGATTAGTCGAACAGTTTGCCACTATTTGATATGGACAACTATGGTTGATGTACAACCTGATTGGTATTGATGTCCAATGCCACCTGAAAAACTGTTGTTAAAAGTTAAAGCACTACTATATCCAACAACTTAGGGCATTTAAGTTCTTGGAGGGTTATGAATCTTTGATTGTTAATAAAATATACTGATAAAATATACTTGTATATTGAATATCTGACAGAGAACTTGGCGGGGCTGAAAGTTCTCCATGGCCTTGATAAAGTTATGGAAGGCGGTACAGTAGTTCTAACTATTAAAGATCAGCCCATACTTGCTGATGGTGATGTTAATGAAGGTACAACTGCTTGCTGCACATTTTGTGAGTTTGAAGTGTATGAGTGGCACATCTTAGTAAGATTCTTTTTTCTCACATGGCAGATGTTGATATGCTCGAGAACATCGAAATTGGAGAGCAGAAACAACGAGACGAAGCTTATAAAGCTGCAAAAAGGAAAACTGGTGTTTATGATGATAAGTAAGATGTTCTCATTCCTGTCAATCTGCTAGTGAAATAATATATATATACACTAAAATGAACGAATGAAAAGAAAGAATTCGTATGAAGACTGTTCTCTCAATTTCAGGTTCAATGATGATCCCTTCTTGGAGAAGAAAATACTGCCACAATATGATGATCCAGCTGCTGAAGAGGTTTGCTACTCTTGTTGCATTCCAAAAAAGGATGAGTAAGACAGTTTTTTTGAATTCATATACTCATTAGATTCTTTTATATAGGGCGTAACTTTGGATGAAAAGGGACGAATCTCAGGTGAAGCTGAGAAGAAACTTGAAGAGGTTAATTATGCTTTGTTTTATGAAAGATTGGCATGGCTATTCTGTTCTTCTCTTCCTATTGTGATGGACATTCTGTTTATCTGTTTTGCCCTTTTCATTTTTTCCTGAGGGGTATCTTTTTCTACCTTCCAGCTGCGAAGAAGGTTAACAGGTGTTTCCACGAATACCTTTGAAGATCTTACTTCATCTGGAAAGGTATCATCAGATTACTATACTCATGAAGAAATGCTAAAATTTAAGAAGCCCAAGAAGAAAAAATCCTTGCGGAAGAAAGATAAGCTGGACATTAATGCCCTTGAAGCTGAAGCTGTTTCTTCAGGATTGGGTGCTGGTGACCTTGGTTCTCGGAACAATGTGAGGAGGCAAGCTATCAAAGAAGAGCAAGAAAGATTGGAGGCTAAGATGAGAAGTAATGCTTACCAATCTGCTTATGCTAAAGCAGATGAAGCCTCCAAATTGCTGCGTCAGGAACAAACTCTGAATGTTAAAACAGAGGAAGATGAAACTCCAGCTTTTGTAGATGATGATGAGGATCTTCGTAAATCCTTAGAGAAAGCAAGAAGATTAGCTCTTAAAAAGCACGAGGAAGAAGGGGCATCTGGTCCTCAAGCTGTCGCGTTGCTTGCTACCTCAAATCATAACAATGAGACTGATGGTGAAAACTCTACGGCTGGAGAGTCACGAGAAAACAAGGTGGTCTTCACAGAGATGGAAGAATTTGTCTGGGGTCTCCACATCGATGAAGGTAATTCTGATTTTTTTGTGGTTTCTAACATAATGAATTTCATACTACTTCATGAGTATGGCTGCCCTGATTAAATGTAAAAGTGGATCAGTTTTCTTTTTATTTCCATTTAGATTTCTAGAATTCTGTTAATTGTTTTGGCAATTTTCTATATAATATTTATTCCATTGTGCTCTTCTTGTTGACATCTATGTCAATTATAAATGCTTTGTAAGCATGTTGGAATACAGTGTATAGTGGGGAAGCTGATGGTCGATATAACTTAGGTATGTTACTTTATACTTTTCAGAGGCACGTAAACCAGAAAGTGAAGATGTTTTCATGCATGATGATGAAGAGCCTACTGTTCCTGATGAAGAAAAGACTAACGTGCCTGGTGGATGGACCGAAGTTAAAGAAACTAATGAAGATGAACAACCCAATACAGAAGACAAAGAGGAAATAGTTCCTGATGAAACTATCCATGAAGTTGCTGTTGGGAAAGGATTGTCAGGTGCTTTGAAACTGCTTAAAGAGCGAGGAACACTTAAGGAAAGCATTGAATGGGGTGGCAGAAACATGGACAAGAAGAAAAGTAAATTGGTTGGAATTGTAGATGATGATGAGAAGGAAACTCAGAAAAAAAGGGAGATTCGCATTGAAAGGACTGATGAATTTGGGAGAATTGTAAGTTTTCCACATTCTTTATCTTTTATTTAAATTTTTAATGGCACCGAGATCGTATTGTGCAGGATCACTGCTTTGATATGTTTTCCTTAAAAAAATTAATTAGACAAACTTTAAGATTGGTCACTTCATAATGCTTTATACAAATTGAATTTCATTAATTTCAACTTTTTGTGTGAGAGTTCTCAATGATTAAGTCAAATATACAAAACTTCATATAATTTAGTTATAGGAATACATGTGAGTTCAATTTATCTAAAAGTTGACATTCATGATCATCAAGATAATATCACATAATTCAGCAGTTGGGTTTATCAAATCTGTATTTTAGAATTATTTATTAAGTCATAATCGCATTCTTGAGGTAAGCCTTCTAGAACTGCATTTAGGTGTTTTTTAGTGAAACAGGTTCTCCAATTGAATGAAGAGAATCAACTAACGCTTTAATGGGATGTAAAAATTCATCGACAAGACAATTATCAAGTATGGAATTGCACAGTTCAGATTGTAGTTGTCCTACATTAGTGTGCCTTTAATGATGGAAGTATGCATGAGTTTTATTCCAAATTTCATACCCAGCCAAGAACCCTAGAAAGGATTGAACTTAAGAAAGAAGTTTGTAACCATGCAAGGAGTTGATCCTGTTTCCAAGAGATATACTCTGGATTGGTACGATTGGTATCTTGATCTTGTTCTGTTAAGAACTTTGAAGGGATTTTTGCTGCAATGAGATATTGGAGACAACGAGCCTTGATTACTGATTTAATTTGCTGTTACTAGAGAAGAAAATTCTTATCTTCAAGCTTCTCAGAAATATGACTAGGGAAAGTCGTTAAAGCCGCGACTGGAACCAATGAACGTAATCCTGTGAACGTAGTTCTGTGTGCGTCAGAGACAGGGATTTAGTTGGCATTTCATGAATCAGAGGTGGAGGAGGGGTTGGTTACAGTTGGAACCCAAGGATACCAATCCGAGAGCTCTTGATACCATATTGATTTTACAAAACTGAATTTCTATTAATGATTGTGTAATACAATGTGTTTCCTGAGGCAGATATCCTATTTATAGAGTTAGTGCTCAGTAGGATAGGATAAGTAATAACTTTCTGACAGTGATAGTTATAACTGACTACTAGTAAAACTGTGTACAAAGATACTTTGTTATAAGAGTCTAACAGTGTTAGATCTAATGATAGGGAGAAGGATAGCGAGTCGAAGGTGTTATAGAAGGAAGTTTAAAAGGAATGATGGAGGTTGTATGGTAGTTAGGGGTTGGTAAGGAATTGTGTAGGAGAGGTTGGTCTATATATAAAGACTAATCTTTGTTAGATAAAGGATTTTTTTGAGAGTTGTGATTGAGTGACAGCATTATACTTGTGTGAAAGGGACGATTGGTTCCTTTGTGAGATTTTATTCCTTTGTTACATCAATAATTGTTACCTTCATATTAAAAACGCACTCCCAAATACTCCCACTAAGTGTTACGCCCCTATTTAAAACACACTCCCAACTACCTCCACTAGTATCTCTTGAACCCCTTCACCTACTCCACTAACTCACCGCTACACTGCTTGAAGGAAAACAATGGTCGGAAAGAACTCTTTATTGATGAAAACAAAGGAATACAATCTCATAAAGGAATCAATTGTCCCTTTCATGCAGGTATAATCCTGTCACTCAAATCACAACTCCCCAAAAGACTCCTTGACCAACCTCTCATACACAATTCGTTACCAACCCCTAACTACCATAACATACCTCCATCATTCTTTTAAACTTCCTTCTATAATACACCTTCCAGTCTCTATCCTTCTCCCTATCATTAGATCTATTAGGTTTTCAAGTGGCTTATGGGATGGGTCCCTTAGTGAGTTGGCCTTGAGTCTTAAGTCCATAGTATAAATGACATTTTGTAGACTTTTATACTCATAATATACATTTTGGTGAAACTGAAGCTTAGCTTTGGTGAGAGAGATTCTTTCTAAGTTCTTGAGTAAAAATTTTGAATCCTATATTTGAATTTTCGATTCAAAGCATCAAATCTTCCTCGGCTTATCAATCTTGATTGTGGCGTTTTCTTCATTGTAATCTCCTCTACGTTTTCTTCATTGTTAATCTCCCTTAGCATTTTCTTCATTGCTAATCTCCCTTAGCGTTTTCTTCACGTTAATCTCCCTATGCGCTTTGTACTTTATTAATTTTTCAATGAAATTTTTTGAAACAATCCAATCTCTCTAATATGAGGTTACACTTCGATTCCAATCCAATTCTACATTTTATAAGATTGAGTTAGACTTAAAGTCTACTTCTTAAGACTGTTTGAACTTTGAGTTCATTTCTTAATTCCCACTATTTGGTCTGACAATCAAAGTATATCTTCCTTGACTCAATTTGATCTCTACTCATGTACCTAGGAAGCACATGTAGTTTGATATCTTTTTTATCAGATAAAGTACTTGCCAATCTTCGATAGTTGTTTGTATTTTCTCAGGTTCAGGCTGCAGGCATTCTAGTGGCCTGTCTTCTGTGTAATACTTGACAAGGTTAAAGTTGCTCCACATTTCAGATCAGATCATTAGCTTGAGAAGGGAGTGATATTGTATAGAATATTTTTCTGTGGTTATCACTTTATCATCTTTTGTAACTAACTAAACTAACTAACTGGCTAACTGCAATCAGTTATGCTGAACTGTCAGTTAGTTACATGAGAGCATTCCTAGTCCTATGTAAGTACATGTATGTGTACTTCAATAAGTAGTGCAAATTCATTTTCAGTTCACGTAAACCTATCACTTTAAGTATCTTCTAGTTTCTTCAAATAATCTCTAATTTTTGCCAGCTCCATGAGAGCTTTTGAAAAATAAGCAATTATTTTTCTAAATTAATTTAATACCATGGACGAGGAGAATGTGTGTGGGTTTGGGTGCTTAGTGATTATAATAAAAATGGCAATGAACCTTGAAATTGCTACTATCACAAATGCATTTATTAATCAGCTGTAAGTTCTTTCCAAGTTTCAGTTTTCAAATTGTAGTGGGAACATCACTCATCCTTCATTGACTTATTCTTTTGTTGATTCCAGTTGACTCCTAAGGAAGCCTTTCGAATGATTTCTCATAAGTTCCACGGTAAAGGACCTGGAAAAATGAAGCAAGAGAAGCGTATGAAGCAATATCAAGAAGAATTGAAGATGAAGCAAATGAAGAGTTCAGATACACCATCACTGTCTGTGGAAAGAATGAGAGAAGCTCAAGCCCGTTTGCAGACCCCCTATCTTGTTCTTAGTGGTCATGTTAAACCAGGGTATGTTTTTAATTTTATGCAAACTAATAATTCTTGAAGTTTTAATTTAAAATCTGTGTATGAAATGAAATGGAAAAACTTGGAGCATGTATCGGTTTGTGATTTACTGATAAAGTTATTGTTGCAACGAGGGACATGCTGCTGAAACTAGGATAATTTCCTTTTATCGTCTGAAAGAATCGCACCCTCTTTTCATTCATGTCTACATTTTGGTGTAAAGACCTTGATCCTTAACATAAAAGGTTTACAAAACCGGTTGGTGCAGGTGCATATAGTGATCCGTATCTTTGATTGTTTATCTAAAATAGAGGGTAGGCTTTGTATTGTGCATAACTTAGCTCTTGAATCGTTATAATTTATTCCTTGTATTTTCCATTTTTCATGATGGGGATTGCCAGTCCATTTCTTCTCATTTCATTTTCATCTCATTTTTTGCCCAAAAAAAATCCAGTTCTTCCTCTTACCAGCTTTTAGTACCCATTTTCAATTTTACAGAAATTGTTGGTGGTAAAAAGTGATTTTGGAATACTAAAAAGTAACTAGAGTTAATGTCAAACTGCTTTGGGTTGGCTCAATAGGACTGTCACGTGATGCTGATTGTAAGCCAAGGTCACCTTTTGTATTGTATTTACTGTCTATCTAGTATGTCAGCTGCTTTGTGATCCTTCGTAGCATTCTTGGGGTTTGCCATTTTGTAGTGTTATCCAGATTAACTGCTCTGGAAGTTGGAACGGTGTATTGTTTTAGGAGTTGCATAACGAAACCAATTTTTATTATTTTTCATATGATATTATGGCAGTAAAAATTAAAGGCCTTGTACTGAATAAGTCTCCGAAAATATCAAAGGAATTATGTAAATATAGCAAGCATGGTTCTGTTCAGTTTCTTCTATCTTCTCTTATTTCCTTGTTTTGCTTAGTTGGTATACCGATGTATGTGACTGTTTGGTTTTTCATTGGCAGACAAACTAGTGACCCAAAAAGTGGTTTTGCAACTGTTGAGAAGGATCTTCCTGGTGGCTTGACACCTATGCTTGGTGATCGAAAGGTAATTCAGGGCGTGTTTAAGCTTTTATGATATAATTTTCAGATGTTTATGTTAATATTTTTTAATTGTTTCAGGTAGAGCATTTTCTGGGAATTAAGAGGAAAGCTGAGACATCAAGCTCGGATAACCCAAAAAAACCCAAATCATAATTCCTTGGTCAACTAGTATTTTAAGCTAATATCGCTGTAAGCTTAGAAGTTGGACCCATCGTGTTCATCTATTCTGTTGCTGACTGCTGATGATCTGCAGCAGAATTTATAGTGTTAATATCGCTGGTAAAACTTGATTTTCTTGGAAGATGTATGTTGGTGGCAAAATTTAAGGAACTAGCAACCTCACAACGCCAGTAGCTGTATTTTTCTCCATTCCATGCGGTCCAGAATTTGCGATTCCTTTTGTACAAATCAGAGTTTATTTTCAATATACTAATTACAATTTTGGATTGTGGATTTCTCTGTGGATGGTCTAGAACTTTATTACTATGTTCTTCAGTAAAGAAATTTGGTGCAACTATTGTTCACATCAAGGTTCACAATGACAGACAATTCTTATACTTCAGAAAACCTTATAGATAATCCCTAATGGAATTGCAGATCATCTAACTTGTTCTCTCGTTGCTTATTATAGATTAATTATCTATTCCTAGATCCATGTTGCACTTTATGAGAGAGAATATGACAGAAATTTAATTGAATAAATAAGAATGGAAAATCAACCCAGTCAAGGAAAGGAGAAGAACCCGAAGGGTGAGATGAAGAAGAGTACTTGTGTGAATAACGTGTGTAAAAGAAGAAAATGTACAGGAGTAAAGAAAGAGTTATGTGATCATATCACTTGCACTGGCATGAAAACATTAATTTTGTATATCAGATAATGTGAAATTGCATCTTCTTTTTGTATTTTGTTTGCCTTTCACGCAAGTCTTTCATACCATCTCACCCTTTTTGGTATGCGTGTATGTATTTATCAACCCAATTTTCTATGTTATGAGCTCTCCAAATACATTTCTAGATGAAACTTATAGTATTGCAACCATAATCATCATAAAAAGCGCAACATTTCTTCATATTTCTGTCATTTTCCCGTTAAGGTGGTAAATAAACTCGTGCAAATTTAGTTAAGTAGATCTCAAGCAGATTTGAGTTTGATTCTCATCAATGGGGTGTAGTTGTTAAAGTTTTCCTTCAATTTTCTTTATTTTGTCGTAAGAACCACTATCTTCCTTTGGGTTCTGATATTTGTCTTTTGTTCCTTCCCTTTTACTATTTAGGTAGCTTGTGTATTAAAATCAATGTCCGATTCCTGTGGATGTTATTCCTAGTAAAATCCATCATGCTTTAAGGTCTTCCCTTAGTCAAACATAGGGCAAGTTGTAACCTTGTTCATACGTTTTAAAACAAATTTAACTCCTAGGATGCCTCATCATCAAATCTTCCTATAAGATTATTCAATGTTTTTATATTATGTTTAGCTACAAACATTTTCATTATAGGTAAAAGTTAGAATTTATACTAAGTTTATTGTTTCTTTTATTTTAAGCAAGAGCATAATATAAAGTTATTTTTTTTATCAATAATAAAGAATAAATTAATAGGAAGCCAAAAAAGATATTTCAATACTTACACAAAAAACTTATATCAAAGATTGTAGGATGTGTTGAACAAAAAAATTAATACAGTTTTTTTAAGAAAACAACTTGTCCCCTAATTTTGTGAAATGGTTCTCAAACATGATTGAAAACATATCCAAGCTATTAAACTGATATGCACTATATTATATAAATATATTTGGCTTCTATTAAACTGATATGCACTATATTATATAAATATATTTGGCTTATATTTCAGCCCATGCAAAACAACTAAAATATACTAATACCTTTCTCTTGTTATACAACTACATATATCTGCGTTTCTTTATTGTATATCCAAAGTAATAAGTTTTTCTTCCCTCGTTACTTCATGCATTTATCTTCATGTTATTGGGAAGAGATACTTTAAAATATGAGTATGATACGTTGACAAATTTACGTGTCAACAATCCTACGTATCAATGACGTAGATAAAAGTGATGACATGGCAGTGACAGATTTTACAGAAAAATTGAAATGAAAATCAGAGGTGGAAGCTCCTCATTATATCACAGGCTCGGCAGTTTCGTAGTCCCCGAGAAAAATCAGTCATCCTTTCTTTTTCAATCTCATTCATAGAGGAAGAACTGCGACTTCGTTCTTCTACGCGCAAAGCAACAAGTATGCTTTGGATCCAATTTTTACAGAGCAAGTGTTCCTCTTGGGTCCATTTCTCACTGAACAAGTGCGTCGTAGGTCCATTTTTGACATAGCAAGCGCCGCTCGACTGCATTTCTAACAGAGAAACCGTGTCTGGACTCCATTTGTGTGGCAGTGTTTGGGATTCCGCCGCACAATTTGGTTCGCCGCGGAATGCGCACTTTGAACTCCCCGTTTTGTCGAGGATTTGAGCTTTGGTGCCGGGTTACGTGGAGGACATGGAGTCGGGGAGGAGAAAGGTTATTACTTTGTTTCCACCCGGAGATGATTGAATGTGATCAATGGTTGATGGCAAGGTTTTAAATTCTGGGTGCGATTTATTAGCCTTTGTTTGATAACGTAAAAAATTGTTCACAAATGTGGTTAATGCAGTTACTACAGTGGTTAACTTCAAAAGACTTGAACTTGTTGTTGCTTACTGTTTTTGATAAAGATGTTTTTTTTTTTGTTTTTTTTATTGTTGGTCATAGTTATTATCTTTGTAGTTTCTACCCTGTGAGTTCTTCAAAGTAGATTCAAGAGACACTCCAGTTACAAGTTTTGTGCCCTGTTTCTAGTTAGAAGGTGATTTTTTTGATAATGTAAAAAATTGTTCACAAATGTGGTTGATGCAGTTACTACAATGGTTAACTTCAAAAAACTTAAACTTGTTGTTGCTTAATGTTTTTGATAAAGATGTTTTTTTTTTCGTTTTTTTTTTGTTGATCATAGTTATTATCTTTGTAGTTTCTACCCTGTGAGTTCTTCAAAGTTGATCCAGGAGACACTCCAGTTTCAAGTTTTGTGCCCTGTTTGAAGGTGATTTTTTTGATAATGTAAAAAATTGTTCACAAATATGGTTGATGCAGTTACTATAGTGGTTAACTTAAAAAGACTTGAACTTGTTGTTGCTTACTGTTTTTGATAAAGATGTTTTTTTATTGTTGGTCATAGTTATTATCTTTGTGGTTTCTACCTTGTGAGTTCTTCAAAGTAGATCCTAAGACACTCAAGTTTCAAGTTTTGTGCCTTGTTTCTTGTTAGAAGGTGATTTTATGTTGTTTAGCTCTATAGAAGAATTAAATGTGTAATTGAAAGCAAATTAAAATCCGGGTTATATGTCCTTGTTGGTTGAATTTTTGGCAATTATTTGAACTCAAGAACACTAGTTTTCATAAATTTCTAGCTTTGCCATGCTTAAAAACAAACAATAAGTTCATCTTTGCCTAGTCATGAATTTGTTGTTTTGTTAGACAACCAAATTTCTTCATTTACTTAGATTCCTTAGTGATTTAATTTGTTTATTTGACAATCAATTTTCTCATAAAGAGGATCTTAGAAATATATACTATATTTTAGAGTCTCTTCCCGTAAACCTAATTTCTTGCTCTTAGTTTTTTTCTCTTAATTGCTTTATCCAAGAAATTTCAATGTAAAATTTTTATTGTCATGCTTGTAAGGGTTGAATTTGATTATCATGAAAACATTAGATAGATATTATGAAGATATAAAGGAAGTTACAATTACAATTATAAAGTTCATTACTATGTCTTTGGTGCTTCAAGATACATCAATATCACATAGCTTCCCAAAAAGATTATATGTTATAAGTTGAATACATGTTAGAAATTTTTGTGGCTTTTGGTCTTATAAACTGTGGGTTTGGGTTTTTCTTTCTTGCCACTTCCATTGCCAAGTGAATGCATGTTAATTTTTGTGGGTGTTGGTCTTGTAAAAATGGGATTCTTCTTATCTAATGGTATTTGTTTTGTTGAAAATAGGTGCGAAAGTTCAACCAACAATGAAAAGAAATCTAATCCAATAAGTTGACAACTGATCATTGAAATGGAGAAGGAAAGCGATGATCTTACTTGTATGGGAAAGGGTTGATTTGACTTGTATGAGAAAGGATGATCTGACTTGTATTGGAAAGAGATTATCTGACTTGTATTTTAATTTTGATTGTTTTAGATTACAAGAAGTTTAATTATAAATATTATTTCACACTATTTCAATGTTTATTATGACCCGTATGGATTGGATGTTTATTATGACCCGTATGGATTGAATGTTTCAATATTTCAATCTAGCATATTCATTATCATAGTATAACAATATAACAAAATTCACCTCATTTGGGTAAATATAACAATGTCATCTCCATTATAAAAAGTCATCATAAAAAAGTTATCATAAAAAAGTTATCATATGAGTTCTTTAAATTCAATTGCAGCATACCACTTTAAAAAAAAATTATTGCAATTCTTATTTTAATGGAAAAGTTGTATAAGAAGCTGTCTTGGTTAAGCAGGAACCAACTCACACATGTTATGGGTCAAAAACCTCACTGCATATTTATTTGTTTAACACTGTCTATCTAAGTGTTTAAGTTAGCACAACTTTTTAACCAACCAACAAAGACAACAAATATGTGCCTCCCTCACCTCCATAAATAATATCCTTACATGTTTTGCACAATGAGAATGACCAAAACTCTACCTTAGGTCACCATAACATTCACCAATTAACAAGGACATGAAGCAAGGGACAGAGGTCCTACGCCATCAGCACCATTGCATTTACAAGTGTTTAACACTGTCTAATTAAGTGTTTAACTCAACAAAACTTTTCTGACCAACCAACAAAGACAACAAAATTGTGCCTCCCTCACCTCCATAAGTAATGTCCTTACATGTTTTGCACAATGAGAATGACCAAAACTCTACCTTAGGTCACCATAACATTCACCAATTAACAAGGACATGAAGTAAGGGACAGAAGTCCTACGCCATCAGCACCATTGCATTTACAAGTGTTTAGCACTGTCTAATTAAGTGTTTAACTCAACAAAACTTTCTGACCAACCAACAAAGACAACAAAATTGTGCCTCCCTCATCTCCATAAGTAGTGTCCTTACATGTTTTGCACAATGAGAATGACCAAAACTCTACCTTAGGTCACCATAATATTCACCAATTAACAAGGACATGAAGCAAGGGACAGAGGTCCTACGCCATCAGCACCATTGCATATACAAGTGTTTAACACTGTCTATTTAACTGTTTAACTCAGCACAACTTTCTGACCAACCAACAAAGATAGCAAAATTGTGTCTCCCTCATCTCCATAAGTAATGTCCTTACATGTTTTGCACAATGAGAATGGCCAAAACTCTGTCTTAGGTCACCATAATATTCACCAATTAACAAGGACATGAAGCAAGGGACAGAGGTCCTATGCCATCAGCACCATTGCATATACAAGTGTTTAACACTGTCTATTTAACTGTTTAACTCAATACAACTTTCTGACCAACCAACACAAATAACAAATATGTTCCTCTCTTACCTCCAAAAGTAATATCCTTACATGTTTTGTACCATGGGAATCACCATAACTTTGTCGTGGGTCACCATGGAACACCTAACAATGTCATGAAGCAAGCGACAGAGGTCTTGCGCCATCAGCATCATTGCACATACAAGTGTTTGACACTATCTATTTAAGTGTTTAAGTCAGCACAACTTTCTGACCAACCAACACAGACAACAAATATGTTCCTCCATCACCTCCATAAGTAATATCCTTACATATTTTGCACTATGGGAGTCACCATAACTCTGTCTTGGGTCACCATGGAACACTTAAATATGTCATGAAGCAACGGATAGAGGTCCTGCGCCATTAGCACCACTGCACATACAAGTGTTTAACACTATCTATTTAAGTGTTTAACTCAGCACAACTTTCTGACCAACCAACACAGACAACAAATATGTTCCTCCCTCACCTCCATAAGTAATATCCTTACATGTTTTGCACCATGGGAATGACCAAAACTCTGCCTTGGGTCACCATAATATTCATCAATTAATAATGAATGAAGCAAGGGACAAAGGTCCTGTGTCATTGACATCGCTGCACATACAAGTGTGTAACACTGTGTTGTTAAGTGTTTAAGTAACCACAACTTTCAGACCAACTAACAAAGACAACAAATATGTGCCTCAATCACCTCCATAGGTAATATCCTTACATATTTTGCACCATGGAAATGACCAAAACTTTGTCTTGAGTCACCATAATATTCACCAATTAACAATAACATGAAGCAAGGGACATAGGTCCTGCGCCATCAACATCACTGTATATACAAGTGTTTAACATTGTCTATTTAAGTATTTAACTCAACAAAACTTTTTGACCAGCCAACACATACAACAAATTTGTTCCTCCCTCACCTCCATAAGTAATATCCTTACATGTTTTGCACCATCTACCAAATTACACATGTCATACCTCCAAAACTTAAAATTTAATTTGTGTTTAAGAGTGAAAATTCATTTATGTGAAGTTTCATTTATTGGATGTTCTCCACCATGCTCTTCACCACAACTCTGCCTTGCATGAGTAGGAACCAAATCACACATGTTCTGGGTCAAAAACCTACCTGCAACTTTATCTGTTTAACTATATGTATTTAAGTGATTAATTGTTTAACCATATGTATTTAAGTGATTAACTAATTAACCATATATAACTATCTGTTGAACCCGTGTATTTAAGTACTTAACTGCTTAACACTTTATGAACACTTAAGACACTGAATATAGAAAAATTCACTAACAAATCAAATGTGTCCTTCCTTGACCTATGTAAATAATATCATTAAATGTTTTGAAAGTGTTTTTATTATATGATCATAATCCTATTTTTAAATAAATATTAGAATATTTTATAATTATTTTCATATAAACAATTTATTATAACTTTCGTTTTCTATTTTGATAGAATTTTACAATATAATTATAACATTATAAAATTAATAAAAGGTTTATATTTATTTTATATTAATATAATTTTTAGAAATAATTTTTGTAATTATTTTAATTATAATAATTAAAATTTTAATTCTTTTATTATCATAGACAAATTACGGACACGTGTTTTTTGGTCATTGAAAAGAACAGGATTTATGTTACTCACCTTTATTCAATTAGACAATTATTATAGCTATCATTTCTAATATTTAATAATTATAATAATAATAATAATAATAATAATAATTATTATTATTATTATTACTATTATTATTATTATAATATTGTCAAGTGATAAAAAGATTGAAACTTACTCACAAACAACTAAACTAAAACAAATAAATAAAATATGCATAACTAAATAAATTAAATATTTAAGTGTAATTAGAGCTCAAGTTAATTGTAACAAGAACAAATCTAACATACTGGAGTTAAGAATTTAACACATTATATTCTTGTCTTTTTAGTTTGATTGTTTGCATAATAAAATATGGTTATAAAAAAAAGCAACAATAAAGAAAAAAATTCTTAAATTATAGAAATAACAAATTTAAGTGTGTTGAATAATTTTTTCGTAAGAAAAATTCAAACAAAGGCGGAGGCAAAGAAAGCGTAAACAATTACCTCAAAACATCCCGCCAAAAAAAGATAAAAATTTTCAAATTTTTAACATTAAACAAAATATCAATATTATCCCTTATGTGCACTTTCAAACGTTCTAAAAGTTAGTCAAAACTAAAAAAGCCCCTCTGCTACATCTAACGCCCCCTCCCATGAAATACCATATTCAGTCATGTAGGATAAATTGTCACATATGCAGTTGGCAAAGGAGTGAAAGCCACGTGCGGTTGGAAAAAAACATTTTCCTTAAAATATATACCTTTTCATTGTATGACATGTATTTTACCAAGTCCCTCTATCATTTTACATTCATAAAATTTGGCTATTCTCTGTTTTTTTCTCTTGCCCGTGGTCTAAAATCTTCTTCCCCCAAAGCAACTTTAAAACTGAATATTGATCTCGAGCTTGGGATGCAAAAGTTCACGGAGCAATAAGAGAGAATTGTTCCTTGTGAGTGTATCCTCTTCATCATGCTCATACTCCTTTTCTTTATGATTGGTAACTTGATGCTCTCAAATTAGTTATGAGTGGTTTTTGGTATGCTGATATTCCTATATCCTTTTCCTAAAGCCTGAATATCATTCAATAGTATATCCTCGTGTAGCATATCATTATTGTATTTCTTGATTAGAAAATGCACGCACCTTTTATCATCATTCTACAAACACGACAATTCCTACTACCTTTTCAATGTTTCACTTAAGTTCCTGCTATTTGATTATCTGTCTTAGATTTTCATTTTGTGCAGAACATATTGTATGGCAGGAAAATTCCAACTTATATCTCAATCCCCTACTCATATTTGCATTTGTAATTTTCAATAGTTTTCTCTCAAGGTGCTTACTTGTGCTCAACCAATGTTTTTTAGACAACTTATTGGGTTTAGGCACCAATCAAAGTAAGAAAATTTTTGTTTTTTTATACTATTATCCATGTCCATATTTTAATCTGAACAATGTTAAAAGCCTCCACTGCATCACACTTACTATTCCTTAAAATGATATTGTTTTGATAATTACAAATGTTCCATATAATAGCCACACTGATCTCTAGACACAGTTATTTTTTTTATGGAAGCCCACTAAATCAAACCCAAGAAGCGATTCTTTGCTGGTTAACCAACAAGTGAAAAATCTTCATTTGTGTTACACATACCAGATTCTATTACTGATTTATATTCATTTATAACATAACTTATCAGCTATCTTATCCTTCAATACTTTCCATGTACAAAACATAGACAGTGTTTTGGTTCTCCATTGGTATATACCTTCTCCTCTTTCCCTCTAACTTCCTTTCTTAATATTTCTTATATGCAGACTCTCGGACATCCCTTTCTTAATATATATATTTTGTTTTCTAAATAGATTCATAATATATTAAAAAAGAAATATCTTTAGTCTCAATAAATAAAGTGTGTTGTAGCGGAATAAATTAAGATGTTGAAGGTATAATTTGTTTACTGGAATTTATAACTTAGTTCGTATAAGTTTTACTAAGATAAATTTTTTTAATTCAAAGATAACCAAATAAAATTTATAAAATTTCATAATTGTTTACTAGTAAAGTTTTGATGATAACACTTAATGATGAATGTGTATTATACTGTTAACATTATTTTTAAAGCATTAAACAAATGGTCCATAGAGGAATAAGGTTTTTTTTACTATTTATTATTAAATTGTTAATCTAATTTAAATTAAAATTAAATAGAAAAACAGTTTTAATTAAAAATAAAACATATAAAATTGTGATCCTATTAGCCAATGTTGAAAACCTGAAGAGTGAATGTGTTTGAGTATCTAAATTTAATTAATTAGATATATTAGTAAACCATTTTAAAAGGTGATGAAATTTCAAACTTACTACAGATTTTGTGGTCGAAGGTGATTTTATTCCTATGTCATACTATTCTGCCACTCACGCCTATACAAGAGAGATTAATCACATAATATTTTAAATTAAATGAAAACCTACTGGATAGGCAAATTAGGAATTAATCTAATTGATTATGCAGATTTCCGTTTTATACTTTAACGTCTTAAATATGGTTTTATTCACTCTTTCAAAACAAAAATTATTTAATCAAATTGGCTTTAATTCCGGGCACCATGGCACTACATTGATGGGTAATTGGGAAACTAAATGGGATTGAATGCTGAAAGTTATATACAGCAACTATTGATTTAGAATTAAATTCTTTAGGCAGAAAACCGATTTAAAAGTAGTCTTGTATTTTATCTACAGCATCTAAATTCATTTTATTCTGGACGAACTAAAGTTAAATATCCATTACAACAATGTTTTACATTTCTATAATACACATTTTTTTAAAGATATTTTTCATTCTTTTGAAGTAGATACGAAAGCAGGCATTTAAAGTAAATAATTTAACTAAATAAGTCTATTAAATACAATTTGCAATTTAATTTTCTTAATTTAATCTAAATTTGAATTTAGTCTTTTTTTTTTCATTGATGATTCTCTCTTTAACTTTCAGTTCTTTTTTTAAATATAAAAGGTTTTTCTCTAGTTACATGCTTGAAAATCCTAGTTAGGTTAACCCCTAGACTTCGTTAACTATGTGTTTTTAGAGGAAAGTTTATTAAAAGGAAAAAAGGAAGAAAAATAAAGAAATATAACAAATTATGGGTACACATGAAACTCATGTAAATGCAGTAAACTTATATCAAGAAGTCCAAACTAGTTTCTAAAAAAATCCTAATTCAATCCAATATTAATCATTTTTTTTAACATATTTGTTACTTTCTCTTTAAATGTGGGTAACAAAACGATTTAATAGACATACAACAAAAAATTTATAATAGACATGACATAATGGAAATATATTTAAAAAAAGAAGAATATAATGATTTCAATAATAAAGATGAGAATAAATTTTGATTTCTGGACCCTAAAAAAGAAGAGGGAACTTCTAGAGTTGCACTATCAATATCACACTGCAATGCACTCTCTGAAAGACAAGAAGTATTTTTGAAGCTTTTCTAACATGACCTGGTGTACCAAAATAAATCAAAATTGAAAGATTATTCACTCTATTAACCATTACATCTTTAGGCATGTTTCCCATTAGATAACAACTGCTAATGATCATGGATAAAGTTGATCTAAAAGTAATCGGATGTGCAAATTTAGAAGCATTTCTCATCTTCCAAAATAACCCAAGTTATATTAACGATAGTCTCTTTCCTTACATCTAGAACCTGGAAATTGGTACCATAGTTTACAACACTCATTAAGAAAGAAAGAGTGATCTTAAATAACATAATTAAAGACATCATACCACCACTACTGAAAACAATCTGTAAACTTTTTCAATGTAAAAATAAATGTTTTTATATTTTCATAATCATCATGACAAAGTTGGCAAATCTAACTGAGATGATCCTATATTGTGGCAAAATAGCATCAATACGAAGTTTTTTTCATGTAAAATCTTCTAATAAGACTAGACTTTTAGAAATATGTAAAATCTTCCAATAAGACTAGACTTTTAGAAAGAGGAATTTAATTGTTCCTTATCAATTTAAACATGTTATTTTTCATTTAAGAACTTTTTTTTCAACTTTATGAGATAATTCCATCTAGAGCCTCAATGCATATAATTGATAATCACAATTAGCCGAATTCATGACATTCAAAACATTGTTAAGAATTTCTATTAAGAGGTGACTTTAAGTATAACTCATCTTCTCAAAATCAATTTATAAGGTGAGGATTTTTCCCATTTTATACACTATAAATTGTTCTTATATTTACTCGATATGAGATCTCCAACATAATCTCTTCACATCTAGACGTAGACATTTCGTGCGTGAGACTACATATTTATGAGTGATCCGATAACGGTCTGACAACAAATGACACAATAGACCCAACAAATCTTACTATGATAGGCTCTAGTACCATATTGGAAAGTAAGTTTAAGTCTAATTCGTTCTCACAAAACTTGTAATTTGAGAATTGTCTCCACTTATATATACTATAAATTTACATATAAATTGGTCATTTCAAACATCTTTTACCTTTGCCTTCAAAATATAAGTAGTTTTCTCTGGAATTTTAACCATATATAGTAAGAAAATATCCTCACACTACATATCAGAGCAAAAATTAATCTCCTTTCTATTATCCAACACCCATCTAGAATGATGTTCAATAGCTATAAGTCAAGTTATGATACCATGTCATATAAAAGAAGAAGTATTCCTAACAAGAATATTTTTCTAGAACCGTTAAGCCTTACCTATGCTTTCAACCTACTAAAAGTTGTTATAAATAAAATTTCAAGCAAGTTTAAGCAAATAAGCTTGATTTTCTTTTTTCTAATTTAAGACCCAAGATCACTTTCCAACTTCTCCTAATCATCTTTTTTTCATGTCTTTCTAGCATATAAAGTTATGGATCCCAAGTCTTTAAATGCTTTAAAAGACTTGTAGGTTAAGTGAAATAATAAACTATAATGTTATCAATAATAGAATTTAAACACTCAGAATAATTCTAATTGTATAATTTTATCTTAATTTTATTCATAATAGGAGTAAAACGATAAAAACTAGACACACACCCTTATATTGAAATATCATACAGACAAAAAATAAAATAAATTAATAACATATAAGTGTGAAAATTTCATTTTTCTTTAAAATATCACCTCAAGGATTTTTGTAGACTCTCTTATCACAAGAGTCTTATTTTAACATATGCCACCAAAAATATAGTTGTCATGGAAGGAATATTCAAGCTAACTTTATCTAGAAATAAATTTTATCATGGTTGGATCTTCAATAATGTCATCCATTTTTAGTTCAAAATTATATTTAGATTCTTTATAGCTAGCACCTCGACTATATATCTTAAGTTTCTTAATCCTCTACCATCTTCAATTTATTAACTTCTCTCTTCAATATCATTTGAATACCTTCTTCTATATAACATTATCTAATTTTTCTTAATTGAATTTCATTGTCTAAAATAATGATGAGAAAGCCAAAATCCATATGTTATGTGAATGAAGTTACACCATTCGTTTTAAAGTCTCATCATCGAAGACGATCGAGTTTTATCAAATTAGAGACCATTGTAGAAGATGAAAGACAAGAGTTTAATTCATTGTCCAAGACTGGTTTTGTTTCTTTCCCTTTATTACTATCTGGATTGTTGTATATTTTGTTGTGTAGAGGAGTGATTTGATTTGCGTTTAATCAAACAAATGTAAATTTTTTTTTTCTAATATGAAATAATAAAGACTAAAATTATGTATTTCATATTTTGTTATTTTGTTAGATATATTTTTGTTGCTCATTAAAAAACAGTTTGTAGCTACTGGCATTCTAAAAATAATTTAGATATTAGGGAAATAAATTTAATATTTAGATATTATAAAAGTTTGCTATTGAAATACAATGAATAAAAAATATGATTTTATATCCTAAAAAGATTTTTTTTGTCAATAATCAAATAAAAAGTTATTTAAATGTGGATCTTATAAATATCTTAGATTGAAGTAAAATTGTAAATATTTAAATATAATAATAGAAAGTAAATTAAAATATCATATAATTGATTTTACAATATAAAAAAACCTTATACATAAAGGAAATAATAGAAAACAATGTGAAATATGATCTTCTCTACCAAAAAAAAAAAAAAAATCACATATTTGGATGTATTTTGTTAGTCTCAAAATTATTCAAAATTTTTACAACAGGGCTTTTTAAAGTGTACAATAATTTCAGATTTAAAACATTACCTAACAATACTAAATATTTTTTTTCTTATGCCATATACTTGCGAAATAACGTCAAAACTATACCTAGAGATGAAAACAAACAAATAATTTTTATTTTATTTGTACTCTATCACATAAAACTATAGTGTTTTACTAATTAATTTGAAAATATGAATATTTTTTTTTCATTCCCAAACATAGATTAGATATCAATAATTATATTATTCTAAACTGGTTAAAAGAATCCAAACAATTCTAATGTTAAAATAAATTTGCTTCAATTTATGAGTTGTGACATATAAGTTGAAATATGTTAACAATATTGTAATTAAATTGAACTGAGTAATTTCTGAAATTCATTTAACCTACAATATAAATAGACTTAGATTGGATTGACGTATAATTTATGGAATAACCCATTTTATAAAATAATAATTATATTTAAAAAATAAAAGTAATATTATTTTATTAAGACATATATATTATAATTTATATTTCAATTTATTATATTTAAAATTAAAATTAATTTTATCAATTTGACTTAAATTTAAAAAAAAAAGTACGTAATTTTAAAAAATACCGAAATTTATTTTTAATTTTTTACTTTAAAAAAACAATTTTTAACTTGGCACATGAGACTAGCTAGATAAAAAATAATAATAGTAATCTATTTAAAATATATGGATTAAACCATGTTTATCATGTTATCCATATCTTCGTTGTTGAAATATACATACGAATCTCCATCATTATCCATGTAAAAAATATTTTTTAGATAAAACCATAAAATTAATTTGTCCTAATTAATTAAATTTTTCAAAAATTATTTCACATAACTAAATTAAAATCCTAAATAAATTAAATTACTAATTAAATTAAAATCCTAAAGGAATTAAACTCTTAAATAAATTGAAATAAAAAAAATGAATTAAACTCTTAAATAAATTAAATCCTAAACAAATTAAAATCTAAAAAATTTAAACTCATAAATAAGTTATGATACTAAATAAAATATACTCCTAAATAAATCAAACTCCTAAAAAGATAAAATCCTAAATAAACTAAAATCCTCAATAAGTTAAACTTCTAAAAGCTGAACTTTTAAATAAATTGAAGTCGTAAATAATTTCAAATCCTAAATAAATTGAAAATGTAAATAATTTTATGATTGTATTTTTCTTAAAATTATAAATAAACAGAACTACTTTATCAATCAATAAACTAAAATTTATATACAAATATTTTACAACTCTTTACCAGTTTATAAAATAAAAAAAATATTTGTAAATTTTTATTGCATAGTTTAATCATTTATTTTTTAATTATCATCACAATATCTTATTTTATTAAGAACTCTATTTTTATATAACTTAAATCCTTTTACTATGATATAACTTTCCTTTTATTTTTATTCATACAAGCCAAAATCCACCATAACTCATTTCCTTTAAATCTTCACTTATTTTTGAAAAATTAATAAATATAAATAATCTTCATTTTCGAAACTCCATTCTTATTTACAATATTCATCTTGAAATAAATACAAAATCAAACAATATATTAAAAATACCATTTTGAAGACATTGAGTTAAGAAAAGTGAAGATCTTAAAATTTAAAATTAGTTTTACAAAATAAAATAAAAATTTCAAACAAATAATTTAATATTTAAAATTAAAGGTATTACGTCAATGTTTTCAATCAATCAATACACGATGGAACATTTTCATTTAATTTATTATAAAAGTAAAATATACACAATTTAAAAATCAGTACGGTATCTAAATCTACTGCGCTGCGGATCCATCTTTCTCTTACGCGACTCTTCATCTTTCGTACCATCATTTGATATATGGGAATTCCCATCCGAACGTACGTGCTATCTAATCGGAGTCTACATTCGATAAAATAACCTCTTAAGATGAAACTTGTTACTGTAAAACCTAAACGAACGGTTGAGATGAAACTCATTATCTGTAAAAGTGAGAAAGTAACTTCATCACATCAATAAAAGGTAGGTAATTGAAACAGTTGTTCTTCCTCATTCTACACTCAGCTAGATGGATAACAAAAGGCAAAACGAAAAGTTAAATTTACATAAAAACATGAAAACAAGATCTTCAATTTCAAAATCTTTACTATATTTATCTGTAAAAGAATACAAGTCTACCTTTAATTTTGAAAAAGCAATTTGCAACCATGGATTTTTTATGATGGCACCCAATAAGTGGATTTCATCGAGAAAATCTTTGCAACGTCCTTTAAGGCTCAGGGATCCATGTTATAGTGTCATGGTCACCATCTCCCATCCTCCCGGAGAAGATGATCTCCATGTTTGTGTTCATGATGTTGAAGTTCTCTCCTTAGAGGACCAGCAAGTGATATTGGTGTGTCGCACTTCTTTTATTTATCTCTTTTGGAATTTTTTTTTTATTCTTTTTAGCATCTTACAATGGACAGAGATTTTGATTTATAGTTTTGTTTATCAGGAACAAGTATCACGCATGCTAAGGATAAGTGATGAAGATGAAAAAACTGTGATTGAGTTTCAGGAACTGTATCCACGAGCTAAAGAAGAAGGTTTTGGTAGAATATTTCGATCTCCTTCTATTTTTGAAGATGCTGTTAAGTCCCTGCTTCTATGCTTTTGCTCGTAAGTGGTTCATTGTACGAATAATGGCTTCTTCGAGTGTCTTTTTGTTTCAATAGATTTTAAAAAGTATTATTTTGTTTTAAAAAATGTTTATTTTGATTACTTTCGAATAAAATCATCTTAAAGTTAACTTTGTTGTTTATTATTGATTGAATCATAATTAATTTTGTATTAACAGGTGGCAGCGAACTTTAAAAATGGCTAAAGATCTATGTGAGCTTCAATTAAAATTAAGCAGATCAAATAGAAAGAAACACCAATTAGGAAAAATGCAAAAGGATGGAGTAGGGAATTTTCCTATTTCAAAGGAACTTTTGGAAATTGGTGAAACTAATTTGCGAAAGCACTGTGGTCTAGGAATGAGAGCAAGATACATTATCAAGTTGGCTCAAAAAGTAGAGAAAAATTGTATTCTAGAAAAATTTGAAAAGGAAAGAAGTTTTTCTGTGTATGCTAGCTTGAAGAAGTTTAAAGGATTTGGTCCATTTTCCATTGCAACAACCTTAATGTGTATGGGAAGCTATGAAAAGGTTCCAGCTGATTCTGAAACAAAAAGGCACCTACAAGAGGTTGTTTCTAACTTTATGTACCATTAACTTGTTAAATTCAAAATCATTCCACATATTTTTATAGTTAGTTTTACAAAAAATTATATTTATATGTTGTATTATATGAGTCTTATATTTTTTAATTATCAAATATTTTACTTGTTCCTATTTCTTTAGGTATATGGGATGTCCAGCTCTGAAAGTCAACCACTTGATAAAATTGTTGAAGAAATTTATGGAAAATATACACCATTTCAGTGTATTGCATATTGGTATTTAAACAACAGTAATGTGTTTGTTAAATTTTATATTAACTAATTGAATGTGTTTGTATTGATTCTTAACCCTCTTTTGTAGGTTTGAACTTGTACAAAACTATGAAAAAAGTTATGGAAGATTAAGTGAGTTAGATGAATCCAAGTATCATACTGTCACAGCAGTCCGTTCTAACAAGAGGAAAATGCCTCCAAATGGTGATATTTCTTGTGATTCTGATTAGAATTAGACTTCAAGTATCATTATAACAATTTTTGAAATTATGAACTCAAGTGCTAATTTTGTAATTGCCTAAATTATGACTTAGATGATGTCTGGTGCTTATGTTTTGCATTGCAAATCATGTTTGAAATTAAAATTGTGATGTGAAGTTTTAATCTATTTTTACTGATTTCAGTGCATGTTTTGATAGATTTTAGTTCTTTTCCTATGTTACATATTGTGAAATATAAAGAATAGTCCAGATGTTTTTGAAGAAAAAGATACTGTATCTGTCGATTTAAAATATAAATACAATAAAGAATAGTGAAAGTTAAATAATAATAATAATAATAATAATAGGAGTAGTAGGTAGTTTACAGATTAGTTATATAATAAAACAATGAAAAGAAATAAAAGTTTATAATGATATGATTTTAAAAATAAAAAATAAATTTTATACATAAAAAAATCGTTTTGTATACTAGTTTTGTTTATTCACTTATTATAAAAAAAATTAGTATGGTTTTCTTAAAACTGGACACTTTTATCGTGATATATAGAAAGTTTAATTGCATGGTATTTTTATTAAAATAGGAGTATTTTATATGTAACAATATATATATAAAAGATTAATGTCCTCGGTCTTTACCATCTTTAAAATTTTTCTTGTATTTCTCTGGCTCCAAATCTTAAATACTTGTATTCTCTGGTTTTGTTTTCAATAGCTCCAAAATTTAAAATATTTTATTTTTTTAATTTTTATTTTTGTCTTTTTGACACTTCTCTAACACAGGATAATATTTGAAAAGTTAAATTCTTAGGTAAATGAACTTAATAATATCCCAATAACCCTCTCACTCATATTACATGTTAAAAGTTATATTTCTTTATTTCATGTTATAAATATTATATTAATAAAAACTTAAATGTATACTTCCATTTAATATATTTAGATACCGGTACATTCTGGAATTTTATTAAAGTAATTGTTTCTTCCCTGCACCGAGTAAAAGTTTCAACTAATAGTTCAAGAAACAAAGGTCTTATTATAAAGAAGAGAGATGGGGAATATCTTGTAAATATAAGAAGTTAACAACAATGAAATATTTAATTTTTTTACTTCTTTTCCCTTTTATATCTGGAATTTGATCACAAAAGGAGAAAATTAAAAATAGTTTCCTTTTGTAAATTTTATTTTGTTTTGTCAATTACTCGACTAAGAAAGTCATCATGTGACGATATTTGTTTCTTTGTTTTCATCTTATTTTAAATTAAATTGCTTGCAACAAAGTTATACTGCAAATACTTGGATGAAAGGTATTTTTTAAACTTTGACATCAAAATCTCCTATTATTTTGTAGATAATTCTAGTAAAACGTATGCTAGTTATCTTATTTTGTTAAGATGAGATATTATCGTGTTTTATTTTGTTCTTAGTGCAATAGACAAATTTTGTGTAAGTGAACATCTCAAAGAATTAATAATATTGGTAAATGAAATTTGACCAAATGATAGATTTTGGAAACAATTTTCAAATAAAAAAAGAAGTTGGCGGATAATACACGATTTTATTTTCAATTATTTTTTAGAATTTAATATTTTAAACAGAAGTGGTACTTTTTTATACGTATTTGATGTAAAGAGTTGGATTCTGAAAAAAAGATAGCAGATTAATTAACTTTCAATTTTATGATTTAATATTTTAATTGTTTTTAGAAAGTCATTTTTAAAATTATATAAATTTTTGATACACAATTATCAAAGTTATATTTATTCGAACAATTTCATCTCCTATTTGTGCTAATAATTTGATCTTCCATTACCAGTGTTAATAACAAAAACATGTTGTCAAATTAAATTTTATTATCCATCGTTATCCATGTAAAACATATCTTTTAGATAAAACCATAAAATTAATTTATCCTAATTAATTAAATTTACCAAAAAATTATTTCACATAAATAAATTAAAATCCTAAATAAATTAAATTTCTAATTAAATTAAAATTCTAAAAGAGTTAAACTCTTAAATAAATTGAAATAAAAAATGAATTAAACTCTTAAATAAATTAAATCCTAAACAAATTAAAATCTAAAAAATTTAAACTCATAAATTATAATACTAAATAAATTATACTCCTAAATAAATCAAACTCCTAAAAAAATAAAATCCTAAATAAACTAATATCCTCAATAAATTAAACTTCTAAAAACTTTTAAATCAATTGAAGTCGTAAATAATTTCAAATCCTAAATAAATTGGAAATGTAAATAATTTTATGATTGTATTTTTCCTAAAATTATACATAAACAGAACTACTTTATCAATCAATAAATTAAAATCTATATATAAATATTTTACAACTTTTTACCAGTTTATAAAATTAAAAAAAAATATTTCTAAATTTTTATTACATAGTTTAATAAATGAAAGTATCACACAACATAGATGGTCATGCATTAATAATATATAATTATTCAACATGTGTAAGACTTATCTAAATTCACTAAACTAAGTCTATAATGTTTTAAACATGTATAACATGTCAGCAATAGATCCTGTCATTTAGTAAACTACTTACAACAAAACACGTTGAAATCTAACCTCAATTATTTCAAGCCATTCAAAGTTACTACAAATTGAAAGGTAAATAAATTCAAAAAACAATGCAGTAACTACAATTAGAAAAAAACACAGATAATCGATCATGGGGCTATCCATAATTGATTATGATTAAAAAAATCATCTAACACTAAATAAAAAAGAGTAGACCATCTAACAATATAAGACCATCTAAAGAATATTAAACGATCTAATAACATTAGACCATTTTAAACAATAGACAATATAATAATACTAGATAGTTTAATACGCATTAACATTAAATTGTTTAACAATAATAGACGGTCTAACATATACTAGACAATCTAACTACATTATACAATCTAACATATACCAGACAATCTAACTACATTATACAATCTAACATATACCAGACAATCTAACTACATTATACAATTTAATAACAATAGACGATCAACAAAATACTACAGAGTCTAACAATACTACACAAACACTAAATGATGTAATACCAATAAAATCACAAAATTAATCAATTATGCATATCCTTATAATTAATTATGTTGTTGTCACAACATTTCAAAACTAACCTTTATCTTCATTTAATTCACTTAACAAGTAATTTTGTCTACCAACTTACAATTAGTATCACTAAATCACTTCAAAAACTTTATTCTTTATTTTTTAACAACATAATCAACCAATCATCACAACTTTTCTTTGCACAAAAACAACTATAACTTTTATGTCATAACAATTACATAAAGTAGATAAATATCAATAAAATATATAATTAAAAGCATATCAACTAAAGACATAGAGATTTTGTAGTGACAAATTCAAACTCATTCAATAATAAAAAAAATCTGAATGCCTGACTCATAAGTATTAACATGACTCGTATATATATATATATATATATATATGGTAAAAGATCTTAACATTTTATTATAATATAACTTTACTTTTATTTCTTTTCGTACAAATAAAAAACCACAGCACCTAATTTTCCTACAAATCTTCACTTACTTTTTTTCATAAATTAAAAAATATAAATAATCTTCGTTTCGAAAATTCCATTCTTATCAACAATCTATCTTGGAAAAAATATGAAATCAAATAATATATTAAAAATACCATTTTAAAGACATTGAGTTAAGAAAAGTTAAGATCTTAAAATTTCAAATTAGTTTTACAAAATAAAATAAAAATATCAAATAAATAATTTAATATTTAAAATTAAAGATATTATGTCAATGTTTTTAATCAATGCACGACGGAACATTTTCATTTAATTTATTATAAAAATAAAATATATAAATTTATAAATCAGCACCGTATTTAAATCTACTGCTGCGCACCCATTTTACCTGCTACGCGTCTCTTCAATCTTTCATACATCGGTTGATAACTCTTCGAATTCCCAACCTGAACGTACCATCTAATCTGAGTGTACGTCTAATAAAATGAACTGTTAAGATGAAACTTGCTTTTGTAAAAGCAAAAGAAACGGTTAGGATGAAACTTGATTCTGTACGAGAAAGTAACTCCACCAAACACGGTAGAAAGGAACTGAAGCGGTTCTTCTTCCACACTTCACAGCGACCAAGATGAATGAGAAAAAGGAGAACGAGAAGCAGGAGTTGGTGCCTTCTACCGTCACCGACGACGTTAACCATGACGACCTCATTCTCAGCCAAGAACTCTTCTGGTACCAACGCTCTTACTCCCTTCATATGCGTCTTCAACCTTCTCTCTCTATAACTCTCACTCTTCTTTCTCTTTCCCAGCACGCCAGATTACTTAACTCCAGAAAACCAGTTTCCTTTGAAAGGCTTCCATTCCAACGTCGACATGGTGACATATACTTCATTGTATACTTATGCTTATGTTTGTATTGCTATTCACATACGTTGTTTTTGTTTTTTCTTTTAGGAGGAGGAAGATGCCCCTTGCCCCACGTCACCAGAGAAGCCAACTACTTCAAAAACCAAGAGATGCCGAATGGGTAAGAATACGTTTTGTTTGCTGTTTCTCCGTTTTAGAATATGATCATTACTATGCCTTTGAAAAAAAAACTCTTTTTAGTGTTATTCTAGCCAAAAAAATTTGATTTTTAACTGTTATTGGGGTTATAACTGGAGAGAATCATTACAGTAACCTTGAACGCTGTTGTTTTGGATAAAAAAACACTGTAAGGATAGTTATTTTGAAATGAAGAAAGTATTGTGTGAAGTTAAGTAATGCATAAGTATATTTTTAAGTGATTTTCTTTTGGGAAATAACAATAATTATTTGGTCATTGTGGTGAACACTTTCTCCTTGTGTTTGCAATAGATGATGGTATCCCAGGAGATACTCTCAGTTCTCCGTCTTGTGGTGATGATAAGGCAGCTGTGGAACTTGGGAAGGACTTTGTTGGAGAGGAAGTCGAATATAAGCCGACGACTCGAAGTTATGTGTCACGTTCTGCACTTGCATTGCGTCGCAGGGTTGTGCCTCCTCCTTGCATTAGAAACCGCTATTTGACAACCCTTTCTGAAGAGGAACAGCGGCCTTTTAGAATCCAAAGATCTAGATTTGACGATGGTACAGCTAGATATGTTGCTCGAATGATTTGGATTTTATTTTGTTTGGCTGTTTTAATTTCACCTTAAGGACTAAATGACAAATGTTTAACTTTGTACGCCTGCATATAATTATAAATATGCACACAATGCAGGCCGCTACACTGCATATCATGGTATTGGAGGTGTTTCACGCTACCACGACGACTTTTATGAGTTTAAGGTATTTTGTTTCAGAAAGAAATTGTGACTGTTTGACATGAGTTGTTTTGGATTGGTATTCACTGGCTGCAGTACATAATTTGGTTTTCATAGCATGTGTAACTTTTTCCTTTTGTTACCAGCGAATTGGTAGAGGAAACTTTGGCGATGTTTTTAAGGTAATGAGGCGACTAGATGGCTGCCTGTATGCTGTGAAACGTATCACCAAGAATGTGTGCATGCATAAAGAAAGGTAGCATCAGTATCATACCTATGGATGTGATTGCTCATTGTGTTTGTTTTATTTTACACTGATATTTTATCATTTGTAGGCTTAGAGCTTATTTTGAAGTTCAAGCCATGGCTGCCATAGGTTTCTATTTTACGTTTACAGCTCTTGTTTTATTCTATCATGACTTTCATATAGTTTCTTTAGTCATATTTAGCTCCTTTCTTCTTTAGGTTTCCATGAGAACATTGTGGGATATTATTCTGCTTGGTCGGAAGATGGACAACTGAATATTCAGTTGGAGCTATGTGATCACAGCTTGTCCAGTAAAACTTGCCCAGCATTGCTTACTGAAAGGCATGAAATAGAAGCTTTATATCAGGTGAGCCTCATTTTATATACACTCCATTAGATAAATGATCCATCTGGTCCTTGAATGTGTGAGAGGTTATCAATTTAATCATCTAAATTTTGATAAATCTGTGTGGAACATACAAATTGATCCACAAATTAGTTCCTAATACTGTCAAATGATTCTTAAAATACATTTTTATGACTGTATAGTCGCGGAAAACTTAACAATATGACCCAATTGCCTGACTTATATATTTACAGACAAATAAATAACTTTGTCGTTCTTTTGAAGACTAAACTAGCAGCACTCATTTGTTCCATAAGACCAAAGTTGTCATTTACTCATGTCTCCTTAAATTTTTTCACTAGATCTGTTGCATCTGATTGGTGATCATGGTTTGATTGGAGGTGTTAATTTTGGCTCAGGTTGCTAGTGCATTGCAATTTATACATGGGAAAGGAATAGCTCATCTTGATGTTAAGCCGGAAAATATTTATGTCAAAAGTGGTGTCTATAAGCTTGGTGATTTTGGATGTGCAAGTGTAATCGATAATACCTTGCTTATTGAAGAGGGTGATGCGCGTTTCATAGCTCAAGAAGTTCTCAATGAGAATTATGATCACCTCGACAAGGCTGATATCTTCTCCCTAGGAGTTTCTATGTTTGACTTAATACGTAGGTCGCGCTTACCAGAAGCAGAAACCCAGTTCTCTATTCTTAGAGAGGGAAAGGTGCCACACTTGCCAGGAGTTACACTGCAATTTCAAAACTTGCTTAAGGTGCTTCTTTTCATTCTATTTTTACCTGAAATCCGGTCGAACTTGTTTTGGCTTGAGTGTTAGAATAATCCAATGATTATTTGTTCCCTTGTTTCTAAATTTTTCTTTCAGTGTTTTGAATGTTTAGCGAATGTGATACCAGTAATGGGAAGTCCAGTGGGGGTACACTTCAGTGAAGAAACTAGACATGCTCACATACAAAAGAATTGTTTATTATATGCTTTGTTTGTTATTTAGTTATGTCAAATATATTTTTGGATCTATTTAAACATGTAAGCTGTAAGTGGGATAATCTAGGAAATGTTAACTGTCAATTATGTCGCTTCTGTATTTATTGTTGAGTCATATTGCCATTGTGACATTTAAAATCGGGTCTTGTCAAGGTTTTTTAGAAATCATGCTAAATGCGTTGGAAATACGATGAGAATTTAATTTTAACTAGACATTTTCTTATTTCCCATTCAGTTTTTAACATGTGTTCTTTAATGAAATCGTGAAAGTGTTGAAAATAATGTTGCTGCTGCTGTATTATAATTTGATGTTTGTTTTGGTTGACTTAAACGAGTTTTTGGTGATTGACTTATAGGTCATGATGGACCCTGATCCTCTTAAGCGCCCTTCTGCTACAGAGATATTGGGAAATTCACTATTTAGAGGCGCCCTTAAAATGACGTAGGTTTGGTAGGCCCTGGTACTTTTGTTTTGGTGGACTTGACCATGTATGTGTGTATGGCTAACTTTTTGTCTAGCTTGGATATACCCAAATGCTATTAAGCATGTTTTTTTGGAATATGTATATTTTGGATGCGGTCCACATTTTCCTCTGTTTTGATTCATGTATTCTGAACGCCATGTCTTGTCAGACATCTGCAGGACATTGTAATGGATTGCCCAAGTGTAGTTGCCAATGGACCCATCTTTTGGCTAACGTCTGATTGCCTCTTTTATTATCAGTGAATCTTTGTGTGAATCGTACTGACATATTTGGTGTCTGTGTAAATATTCTAGTGGTTGTTAAAGTATTAAAGTAAACTTAGATTATTCATTCTACTCAACAAACCATAGATACGAATGCATATGAATGTTATGTAGTTTGGAATAGTTTTCAACGTATTTCGGATTGTAATGTAATAATACTCAATAAAAAGAATGTATAATAACTAATTTAATGTCATGCACTTGTAATATATATAGGTAACTGTTTGTAGATCTAAATAATATTAATTATTTCAAGACTGATTTCTATTATTAGATTTAATAGCTTATAATGTTATAACTACTTGTCAAGTTTAAATACATATAGAGTCTCGATCTTTAGGAAGTACTTTTTAAATTTCATACTTGATCATTTAACATTTATCTTTATATTTTTAATTTCATACTTGCTCGCTTAATTTTTCATCCTTATGCTGTTATGAGTCTTAAAAAAATAATTTTAGGTAGATTTCTTCTTGAAACACGATAATAAAAGTGATCAAAAAAAGCTTGTGAGACCTTTTTGAAGGTCGTTGTTGAGCATGATGATTATGGTTGAATTCTTCATAAGTAAATGTTACATAGTTCTAACTCTGGTCCTAGTAAGAATATTTGGAATTTACTATCAAATTCAGTGTTTTAGTAAATAATACTATGAAAATTAATCGTGAGAAGTGAATAAGTCAATTCTAATCTTAATAAGAATATTTGGAGTTTACAGTTCACATTCATTCTAATAGATAGTACTCTTCATTGTAAGAAGAGAATAAGTCAGTTTTAAATTTACTGTAGGATCTAGGAAAACATATCACAATTCAAATAGTGTTCCCAAGAAGTGAAACTAACATTTTAACTTTTGTAGTATGTGATAAGGACCCATCTTCTCTTGATGTCATCAAGATCCATATTTAGACCAATGTGCAAGACCTCATTATCAACTTGTGTGAGGATTTGCAAGACAACGCACACCAATTCTTCCTCCACCCTAATATCCTCGTCCAGCACCTCCATAGTTAGTGAAAAATACAAATATGACCTTAAATGATAAATGGTAAAAGACTAAAATGTCTTTTATTCCCGTTCACTTCCTTAATCACTCTTATCCGTTTCATTGTTCCTTTGCTTGCATCCGATTCACTATTTCACTGTAGCATTTGATTCAGTCATTGTATATGTCTTTCACCTTCATCGTCAACAAAAGCGATTTGTGTATGGGTGAGAGTCTGCAAGGTCCACATCGCAGATCTGGGAGAAGCTGCGTATTTGCTTCAATTTGAATTAAAGCTTTAAACAAGTGAAAAGTAAATATTTTTTATGTTTATTAGCAATTTGAGTGATATTCATGATTAGAGTAATTAATTTGATGATTGGATTGCAGTCGACGGTGAATCTGCATCGAAGAAGACGAATTTCGTATGAACCGGATGTCCCATGTCCGGTTTACATTCTAGAAAAAAACCAAAATGTAAACCAGATGAGGGCCATCTAATTCACATTTACAAATGAAAATGTGAATCAGACGTCCGATTTACAATTTTTTTTCCAAAAATGTAAACCGAATAGGATGTCATCCGGTTTACATTTTCGTTTGGAAATGTGAATCAGGTGGCCCCCCATCCGGTTTACATTTTGAAAAAAATTGTAAATTGGACACGGGGCATCCGGTTCAATATTTATTTTTTAAAAAAAACAAAAGGTCCTTTTGATCATTTTTACAAGGACAATTTTGACATTTTCAAAACTTATGGAGGTGCAGGATAAGGGTATTGGGGTGCAGAAAGAATTCGTCAACAATGCAATGCTCATTGAACAAATTGCCACACTACAACAAAATTAAATTACATATTGATCTCAACAAAGCACGTGACCACAAAACTCATAGGCTCGACGTCTTGAACAAGTCATGAATCTCGAACCACATTTTTGGAAAAGTAGGTCACCCATCAACATGAGTCGAGAGTTCTAACTCAAGTGTAAGGGACCCAAGTCGGTGGTCAATCTTGAGTTGTCGATCGCACCCTCAATGAGGTACTTTTGGACGATCGCTAGCATGCTAGGGTTATAAAAGCCTGGTGAGAATGGGACCAACAAATGTCCTTCAAAGCTATGCCAGCACCTTGTCTCAACGTGAAATGGAAGCCCACTTTAAGGGTTTCCACCCCTTTCAATGAGGAAGTCATGCAAGCTCAACTTCTTAATAAGTGGAAAGTGACACAAATGGATTTGTATGACGACTCCTCAGATCAAGATGCCCATGTGAAGGCCTACCTCATCCAGACCAATATCTTCTGTAGGGACTTGAGGGTCCATTGTAGGTTATTCCCCACCACTCTTAAAGGACCAACCCTAGAATGGTATTACTCACTGTCTTAGAATTCAGTTGATTCTTTTCAGACCCTATGTGCTTGGTTTATAGTTCGGTTTGTCGATAACAAACCCATTGCAACCTCCTTAGCATCTCTCCAACATGATGTCCAAGGAAAAACTAAGTCCCTGAGACAATTTATGACTCGTTTTGCGAAGGCTTGCCTCAACATTTCAAATCTACATCCAACAGTTATCATGCATTCCCTCACAATAAGCTAGAGACCAAGTCTTTTTCTTGATACTCTGTTTTTGCTGACCTCGTAGAAAATGTGGATGCCTTGTGAGCTCGCGTAGTGAAGTACATCACCATTGAGGAGAACTCAGAGGCCATAAGTGATGGAAAGCTTCCTTGGTGCTTTTGTTTCAATGTCGTTCAATGTGAAGAAGAAGAGTCTTGGAGAAGATTTGCACAGATTGAATGGAAGAAGGAAGCTCCTTGAGGATGTGAAAGCAATGAAGTATGGTGAATACTCCGTTGAGAATGCCGTGAACAATGAAGTGTGTGAAAGAAGTTTTGCATGGAAACGATGAACTAGTTAGAGTAGGGTTCCTTACAGAGGTTAAGCCAACTATTAAGGGTTTCTCTAAGTTTTTCTCATAATAATACATTACAGAAAGTTTTCAAAGTTTGAGTACAAAAACTTACTTTTACGAACCAACAATCAGGAACAAAATACGCATAACTTAATTTGAATTCCTTCGTCCATTTAAGCCAATGCAAAATTAGAAGAATGAAACATTGATTTATAGTAAGAAAAATGAATCGAGTTTTTAATTTGAGAGAATCGAAAATATATACGAAAAAAGACGAACATTAGTATTTGGCGTGAGAATAGAGAGAACAAGAAGAACGAACGAAGTGAACCTGTGTATAATGCAAATCAAGCGTATGTAGAGAATGCACACATTGAACATGGATAACGTAGAGAATGCAGATTGAACGTGAACATCGCAGATTGAAAGTAGACGTAGAGGAACATATTAAACGTAACGTAGATTGAACAATGATGCAAATAGATGCAAATTGGACGTAGAAGTAGAACATATTAAACATGTAAACATAAGCATATTGAACATGCAAACGTATAACATATTGAATGTAGACGTAAAGTAAATTCAACCTAGAACATATTGAACACAATAATTGATTTAAATAAATATTCATAAAAATTAATTTATAATTTTTTAATTCAAATAATATTTTAAATTGATTAAAAGTAACTTAGAAAAATATTTCTAATTATATCTTAATAAAAAATAAAAAATTATCTAAAATTAAATAATTATCTTTTATAATAATTATCTATAGAAAATATAATAATTAATTATATCAAATAATATTTAATTTATAAAATAGTGTTTAAATTAGTCAATCTAATGAGTAATTAATTTGATCTCTAAATTAGTCATTATTTAATAATTTTCTTGTAATAATTATTTTTGTTTCTAAATAGTTAATATAGTAATTAATTATTTTTAGTCTCTAAATTAAGTATTATTTAATGATTTTCTTGTAATGTAAATAAAAAACGATTAAAATGAATTAAATATACTAATCAGTCACAATATTACCAAACTAAACAAGATTAATCCAAAAAAAATCTTATTAATCTAGGTCCATTTCAAACAATGACCTTCCTTAAATTTGAAACAATGACCTTCCTCACTTTTATAAATAAGTTGACATTATTATAAATGAAAGAAATGTTTTCAATTATATTAAATACCTCAATTATCAAATCCTGAATGTTTTCAATTATATTAAATACCTCAATCATCCTGACTTAAACGTGGGAAAATATTTTAAATATATTCTCATTCCAAAAAAAATTATTAATCCGTAAACAATTTCGAAGATGATGCCCCATTACATAAAACTTACATTCACGTGTTTTCGATCCCGGCAGTCTGTAGAATATGTGCTTCTCAGCATGATTGCCCTGGAGTATCAACACTACATATATGGACAAATCTTCTCATAATGACTTAAAACAAATAAAAAGTTCAGAAAATTATGAAATTTAGAGAATTTTATTCTTATTTTCTAAGCTTTTATAGAGAAGAAACATATTCAAACAATCTCATTAATGATATCTTTGAATTAATGTTGGTATTTTACGTAAGACAAACTTTTACACAACTAAAAGTACGAACCCAAGGCTTTCCCTTTTGTTTTTTAAAACCTTTAAAAATAATTGTCCCTGCCTCACAACTGGTCATAGGGATACCCATTAACATGTAAAAATAATTAATACTCCACTCCATTTAGTGCTATATATACTCAGAGATGATGGGACAAGCATCTCATCACTGAGATTTCTTCTTTACAATTCTGCTTCTGATATCCCCATTTGCAACAATTATCTCCTATGATTGCTTGCTATATCATTACGAATTCTCACGAATCACAACTACTAGTTTCCTTTCCGCCATAACTCAATTCTTGATTTACTACAGGTTGACACTAGACATAAATTCGTCATAATTATCAAGTTCATTTCATTACGTCGTAATAATTTTGGCGTTTACTAGAAGGGCCGCACCAACAGCAACTAAAAAATTGTTCCATGTATAGATCATGCAACATGGTTTTACCTATAAATAACGCTACTATAATCATACTAATATTCTTTGTAAATCATATATAGTCCTTGTAAATTTCACCATATGCCATGGTATATAAAGTCGCAGTGGCAGTATGAAAATATTAAATATTCACAATTTCAAGATTGTCTAGCAGAAAAGAGGAAAAAAGAGACTTTTCTTTTGATAAAGTTTACTGCAACATGGATATTGACTCATCGTACCTCTGTCCACCAGAGAAAATTTTCAGCTTTGATATTTTGGCAAAAAGCATAAAGCAGCTACAAAAGGACCTTTTGAGCCAATTTCTGTGCTAATAGACAAAACCCATATCAACCAATTACAGGGTCAATACAATGACAACAAAACAGCACCATGGTGGACAGTACAAAAAGATGCCTTCTTACGTTGTTCTAACACTGGGTTCACATGAGTCAAACAAAACAAACAAGACAGTATGTCCAAATTTCAGGAGGGAGAAAGTAAGAATGCCTTTAAGTGTTTGATTTTTTTGAGACAAACTTGTGCCCTCTCAAGAACCAGATCAACCCTATCTTTCCTCTTGTTCTTCCTGCTTGAAGAGTGCTTTATTACCTCAGCTTGGGAGTTTCAAGCTCAGAACTTCCACTACTCTCTCCCTCCATTACTACTCCGTCTGCCAAACCAAGTTCTAAACCACACTTACTACTCTTCCTTTGCCCCTCCAAGCTGGTGGATTCTGTTTCACATGATAGACAAAATATCTCAAAAATCAAACATATGTATGTATACATAGTATACCTTGGCATGACAAAACATATAAAAGAAGAAGAAAAGCAAAGAAAAACCTTCACTATCAAAGAAGACAAGGTGAGTGTTGCAGTGATTGTTTTGTACAAGAAGTTGAGAATCCAGGTGCTTGTTCTGGAGTTCACATATGAAGGACTTGAGCTCATATTTTAGATGGTGGTGGTGGTTGGGATATTGGGCTTCAAGCACCTCCAACTCTTCCTTTGCCACTTCTTCCATAATGCTTCCTTTCCCTTCATTCCAAACCATCATATCCTAAGCTCCCTTTTCTTCTCTCTCTCACTCAGACTCTGCCACTCCCTTCTGACTCGGTACCATTCATATAATGACTGAGGTGATGGGATTAAAGTATACTTATTTATCTTTATATTTTATTTGGTTAAAGTCCAATCCATTATTAAAACTATTAAGTTCATGAAAAAAGGATGTTGACTTCATTTCATCATTATATTTTTTTTTCAGAACTCCTACAATTATAAACAATGTATTATTAATCTAGAGTTAAATAATTCATTTAAGGCTATAGTTTAGCAAACATTATCTTTTAATTTCTATAATTAAAAAAATAATCTATACATATATATTATTTGTAATCTGTATTTCTTCCAGGTATATTTAAAAGATATACACCAATATTTAAAGATATTATTATAAAAAATAAAATAATTAAATAATGCATCTACTTAAGATGTACAATTATAAAATGAAATAAATAGTTAAACACTAATTATTATTTCTCCTTATTTTTAAGTATCATATTTTAAACAAAATATATATTTAAGAGTCATTTTCAAAGTTAAAACAATATTGCTTATTCTTTTATCATTTATATATATTTTTTTTCACCAAGTGATTATTAACTAGTTTAAATATATTATTATAACATAAAAGTAAAAAATTATAAATATTTCATTTAAATTAAGAAATTTATTATTTTTCCCATAAAATGAGACACTTAAAAAGGTGAGAGGATGCAGTAGTAATCCCATAACAGAAGGCAGAAAAGGAGGGAAAACCATCAGGGTTGGACATTGGGTTTTTGGAAGTTGGAAAGTTATGTCGGCTTCTGTTAGACTTCCAAAGCTACAAATTTTATTTCTTCATCAATTTGTTTGGTGGGAAATTGGATAGTTTATCAGTGCCAGTGTGCCACAACAAAAATGACCAAACATTAACTATAACAATTGTATCTCTTATAGTTATAAATAAATAGGTGTGTCGCTTCATCAACCCTTTCATCAAAGGGAATGTTCTAAATAATTGTCTAATGGATCTATGTTTCCTTTTGCCTTACTTTATTGTGTATATCATCAAATTCAACACTTTAATGTTCTGCAATGCTTTCACCCTCCTCAAAATTAAGTAATCCCCTTTTGTTTCAAATGTGAGAATTTAAAAAATCTTTTTATCAATATTTTCATGTTCAAAGAATACTTTTTTATTGAAATTTTTGACATTTATTTTTTTTACGCAAGATAATTTACTTTTTTAAAACCTTTGTCTTGGACTCATGTCTTTCAATGAAATAAATAAAAATTTTATTATTTATCTACGCTAAATTTGTTTGAAAGTGATCTTTTAACATGTTTTTCACGACATTGAGAGACAAAAGCTATTATAAAAAAACATTTTATTGGATACTTTTGAATACATTTTTAATTATTCTTTTAATATGATTCTTTAGTCATAATTGAAAGTGATATTTTCATAAAATCCAAATTCTATATCCTAATACAAATTTGGACTCCTTGGTTTGCGGCCATTAGGGTACCTATTCTCTCAGTGTAATCGTTAATTATATAAACTTGTATAATAGTTTAATCATTATGTAGTGTAATACATTTTTTCTGTTAATAATAATGAAGAAGTTATTAGTATTATAACTTTTAAAATATAATAAAAATACAAATTTATGGTATATCATTATGTGTGATTACTTTTTGCAAAAATTACTTTATAAATTATTTTATCATCCATTGTTTTAATGCAATTTGAATACCGCTGATGAAAGGTGCTTGGTCAAAAACATAATTAATGAAAGGTCCTTAGTCAAAACATTAGCAATTAGAGTTACGTCAAGAAGAATTTAGGGATAGGGGTATTCAGCTGATTTCAGCAAGTTTAAACTTTTATCTTCATATAAGTTAGTTGATCTAGTATGTTAGAATTTTTTTGTCTTGTGTTTGTGTCAAGTATAATATTTTTGGGCTTCTATTTGGCCTTTGAGTAGGTTAGATTTAGAATTAGAAGTTTTAATTTGGTTGGGGTTTCATTTGAGCTTCTTCAAGTTTAAAAGAGACCGTAGACCGTCCATGTTCAAGGAAGAGACATATGTTACATGTGAGGAGACATGTTAGGTGTGAGAGTGCATGTAAGACATATGAGTGGACATGTGTCACACTTTCCTTCCATACGTCATTTTGTTTAGGATTTTGAATTCAAAATTTCAACTGTGAGTCTCTAGAAGAGGATGTCCCATTAGACTATAAATAAATGTATTATGAAGGTGTAGTTGGCTTGCAAAGGGGGGTGTTAAATGAAACCTAAACTCAAATCACAGATTATAAACAATTCAAATGACAATGTATAATAAAGTATAGAGTGAAGACAAGTAGACAAAAATATATATGTTCGTGTGTTTTCATATCTTAAACATGTCACCTTTATCATATATTTATTTATTTGAATTCTTTCTATATCAGATTCTTTGATTTCCGAAGCTTTGATTTTCTCTAATAATCATTTGCGCAATTCTTGCATTGTAGCTTCATTTATCATCTATCAATCGCTTGATATGGAAACATTTAATATATTTTTTTTTCTTCTTCTTCTCTTTGGTGTTTTTCTACTGATGGTGCATTTTGAACAACTTCCATACTTGTATATCCTTGATTATTGACACTTGATTCAACTTTAATCATAATTCCAAAAATCTCATTCTGCACTGCGCCTTCTACAACGCCTGAATAGGAAATATTTGCTTTTGCATATTTTGTACATCCTTTAATGTTATAGTTTTTTCATCGAAACAATTTAAATATGATTGATGATAGTGCATTAAACTGCTTGGATCAATCAGAATCAGTAATCATTTAAACATCTATATATATCTGAAACATAATCTTTCGAATTTTAGAATTATAAAAACTTTCTATTCAAGAGATTTCCTTATTAACGTATTTTCCACAACCTTCTAAGTCTGTCTAATTTGTAAACGTTGATAGCAATAAGACTTTCATCAAAAAATTATTTAAAGTAAGTCCAACTAATCAAATCACAATTTTGAAAATGTATTAAATATTAAAATATGCTTAGTTCTTTATCGAAGATATGAAAACTTCCTATATCAGATTAATCAACATATTTTGATTTTAAACCTTGATTTATATGATTTGAAAAAAGTTTTGAAATTGTTTGAATTCATAAGAAAGCAATTATAAAGCATAAGCACTAAGTTTAGACACTTTATGTCACGATATGTCTATTGTTAGAATGAAGGCTTGAATGTCTGTTATGGAGATGAAGACCAGGTCATCTACTATGTTCAGTATGATTATTCCTTCTGGGGCGTCTTGTACTTTATGATAATCCAACATTTGTGTGTTACATGATCATCTTATAAGATTGTCTGTTGTGATTTTGCATTGTTTATCATGTTGATTCCAAGAATCGTCTAGCCTTTGTAGATGTTAGCTATATTTTTGCTTCCAATGACAAGTGCACCAGTCACAAACGTAGCAAGTAATAAATACTCTTCACTCTCAAAGGACTTGTGCAGTATATGACAATACTTACAATTATAACAAAATTAGAATAATGAATAATTCAATAATTTTTATTTTTGAGCGAGAAAATAAATTTGTGCAAAAACAAATAAAATATTTTTAGGTAATTTTGTCATACACTTGGAATTCAGAAAAAAATAAAGATAAAGATAAATAGGATGAAATTGCTAGGGTTAGACTTCACAAAATATCACTCTCATGCATAAAAAAATTACCTTCTCTTCTAAAATGTCAATGTCAATCCACAAGAATACCTAAATCTCAATTGCTTAGGTGAATGAGCCTAAGACTTGCTTTCAGCATAAGGATCTTAAGACAACAAATGAATCATGCTCTATTCCTAGACACAAGAATTAATTAGGTAATTAAATTTAGTTATAGATTACAAACAATATTTCTTAATACCATAAGATTCAAATATCAAGGCATGGATGAGAACAAGTGATAAAATAAGCTTAGAAGGAAAGCTTCCATGTGATGGCTACTTGCCTCACATGTGGCGCCTTCATAAGCTTGTTTGGCACCTTTTTAGAATCTTTGCAAGTCTCATAAAGTGGACATCTTACGTAACTTTTATACAAGGTATAAGGCCCAAAATCCTATTTTACTAAGTCTAAAATACAAGGTCCACAAACTATTTTACTTGCACAAAAATATAAGGCCCAAAATAAATTCTATACAACTCTATACAAATTTTACAAGTTAAGGTCTTGTAATCTTGAAGCTCTAAAATCTCTAGAGTGTTTTTCTTCAATTTTGAACTTAGGCCCAAAAGTTTGTTTGGAGGCCCGACCAAACCCAATTAGGCCAAAACTCCTGATAAGCTCCTGATCAAAACTCTATTCAGTGACATCTTTATTCTTCTCTGCAAATCTTTATTCTTCTCTACAATCTTAGAGACAGATTTGCATCATACCCCCTTCTTGAAAAAGATATCCTCAAGTCTTGCATGATGTTCTATGACTGCAAACTTTATTTGTTTGATTTATTTTTCCTCCAGGATCAAACACCAATCTAGAATAAACATTTAATAAAATTAAGATAAATTTCTTTATTAAAAGAGACTTAAGAAAATTGTTTTTGCAAGAAAATGTGTCAAGACAATGTCCTTTACTTTTACAATAATTTTTAAAAAGAGAATTAAAGGCATTTATTTTGAAAACATATTTTCTTTCACTTTGTTTTTGTCGTTCTTCTATGGTAGACAACAACAAAACAAATTGATGTTTTTGATTTTTTTAGGAAATAAGAATTATTATTAGAATATATATGAAAATGATAATTCAATGTATAGTAGTCCCCTTTTAAAGATTTTATCTCAGCTATGTTTATGGGAATGTAAAAGCTTCCTCTTCATTTTTGGATTTTCCTATTATTTATTCTTCATTTTTCAACCTTTAACAAAGCTTTTCTATGGAGGAAGGTTTCCTATCAATGTCTAGTTCAACTCTAGGCATAGATTTTTCTTTAACCATTTTCTCACAAGGGTTGTCTGTGGAGGAGTTTATGTCATTGTCGAATTAAGTTCTAGACAAAGTTTTTACTTCATGCAACTCCTCAAATGGTTTGTTTAGGAATAAAATTTTTTATCAATGTCTAATTCAACTTTAGACAAATACTTTTCTTTCTCTCTTTTTTCTATTCTTTCTCTTTCTCTTTCTTTCTGTTCTTCCTCTTCTCTTTTTCTCTTTTCTCTTCTCTTCTCTTCTATTTATCGCATCTTTTTCTCTTCTCTTTCCTTCCTATCTTTCTTTGCTTTCTCTTCTATTTGTATGATAAGAGATTGCAACTTTTCTTTAAATTCTTTTTCCCTTCTTATAAATTTTTCCTCTTCTAAAAATTTTCTTCCTTGTTTGCAAGCTCTATCATTTCTTCTCTATTCTTTTTGTTTTTCTCATAAAAGGGCAAAACAACTTTTCTTCTCATATACGCCTTTAACTGAGGCTAATTCAAAATTTCTCATTTTCTTCCAATTGTAACATCATATTGCCTTTTGTTTCCTCCAAGACATAACATATTCTTGAAAACTTAACATAGCCATGGAAAATTTGCTAAATTCATCCACTTGGTGGTATTAAAAAATTTTCTCAACCTTCATCTTCCATTCTAAATATTCCTTAGAATTTTTATGTCTATAAAAAAGGGATTTCTGTTATGTAGAATGATAATGGCTTTCATGATGATATCTAGGAGATGGTTGATAGGAATTATTATAGCAACGATTACTATAGACCCCTTCTTCTCTTTGAGAATAAGGGTCTCTGTGAGGTTCTCTCTTTTGATGTAGTCTCAAGGGTTGTGGATGGGGTCATCATGATAATTCCTTTTCCTACTGAACCCCTCACTATGTTTTTCTTTATTTTCCATCATCATCTCCATCATCAACCTCATTCCATCTATTTTTCTATCAGTTTCTTTCATTATCAACCTCATTTGTTCCATTTTTCTATCATTTTTCCATTAACTCCTCTCACACTTGCTTTAACACTAGAGGAAGCATGATCACTCATCTTTTGCTTAAAAGATTTTCAGAAAGATTTGAAAAATAAGCAAATAGATAAAATGCCAAATGATTTTTTTTAAAGAAAGTTTTTATATTTTTGGTGAAGTTTCCAACAAGAAAAAGAAATGAAAGACTTATGAGTAGACTCCCAAGAAAGAGAGGTGCGTCACTTGGACAATTTAAGTACAAAGTCTTTTCTTAGCCAGAGCATTCCTTAGTACTCTTCCACAACATCTTTGAATGAAAACCTCGAAACAATTTTTCCTAATAGTGTATGCTCTCGTGAACCCTAAAGACCAAAGGAAGGTCTTACTAATGTTTAAGCTCTTTGACTTTGGGTCCTATTTGTCATGGAGACTTAAGAAAAGTAGAATAACAAGGTAAATTAAAGGCAAGAAAGTAATACAAATAGGGAAAGAAATAAAAGCTAGAGGTGTCCTATGATGAAAGTGCAAGTGACACTTTTGAGCTCCTTGACACACTTTCACCTACTAAGCGCTTTTCACTATTACAATATTCAAGTTGTGAATTTCTTTTAATGCATTTTCCCAACACAAAGTAAAATAAAAAAGTGTTTACAAAATTTAAAAAAAAAATTACATAAAAAATCTTATTTTTGGTGTATCTTTCTTCTATGCTTCCTCACTTTGCCTTGAGTCTTCCACTTGTAAACTCTCCAAAGAGGAGACACCCTTCACAAGCTTCTCTTTTTTCCAAGATGCTACCTTAAGAATATTTGATAACCATCTACATAGATTCACAAATCCAAGGATTTTTTCATGTCAAGAGGCCAAGAAAAAATTAAATTAAAAATTGCTAAACTGAAGAGGATTATTGTACATGACAAAAACTAAATGAGTATTTTAAAAAAACAAAATAAAATAAAATAAAATTAAGGCTATCAAGAAAATTAGGCACACAAAAGGGAAATTTAGAAATGGTTCTAGAGTAGTTTGAAAAAAAAAAAAAAAGCAACTAGAGTAATCTGATTGGAGTGACTATTTAATTTATGTAAATATTTCTACAAGGAATTTGACCTTGAAATTTTTTTGTGAACTCAACAACACAATACATAAGTAATTCACAGAAAAATTTGTACAGAACACAACACAAGAAAATTTAGAACAATTGCTTAATTGAGAGTGTTCAACAAACAAAACAACCAATTTTTCAACACCTAACATTCATAGTTTTACGATTTTTCATTTTTCCTACTATGCATTCAAATGTGATTTTTAACCGAATGTTTTCAAAATCTTAAGGTACTCTCACAAAAATGTTCATATCAATATGATACATATACAATTTGCAATTAATTTTTCAAACCAATGCAATTTACATAACAACTTCAGGAAGATTGAAACCTACAGGAATCTAACGAGTTTGAACATAACATCAAGAAATAATAGAAATCTAAGCCTAAGGGTTAATGATCTAATAACAAGCTTAAGAACCCAAAACCATAAAAAAGAAAAGAACACAAAGCTTAACACAAGTGTAGTTTACTCAAGACATTTTGTCAAACATTTAGTAGACATATTACAACCATTTCAGCAAATAGCTTATGAACAAGATTCTAAAATTGGAGTTTATGACATATTTTGGAATTACGTGACTTAGAACATAACAAACTAGATTTTGTCACTTTCAAACAACTTGAGTTTAGGCATGCCATCAACTAAATTCTTAGACACAAGCTTATTTAAATGATATGCATGTAAATATATGCAATGTGTCAATGCCATAATGATTCCTCACATTTTGATAGTAAACAATTCAGATTTGTGCAGGAGATATTCAACATGTAAACATTGCTCATTCTTTTATCAACTAGTATAGATGAGCATAATTCAGGTTAAGAGTTGACTTTTGTTGAATCATTAGATAGTCTAAAAATCTTATTAAATGATATTTTTTATCTAACATACTTTTGATCATAACCATAATTCTAAGTGCATGTTTGCATTTAATGACCTATTATTAGACTAATATTCACAAGTCTCTAAACATTAAGAATATGTACCATTAGAGTGCATACCCCAATAAATTATTATATAATGTTATCTTATTAAATTAACTTTGATTAAAATTAAAATAAGACCAAAATATTTTGAAACTGTTTTTAAATCTAATTTTAAAAGATTAACATAAATTTTATTTGTCTGTTAAATCATTATTATGCCTGTTTCTTTTAATATAAAACTGTTTTTTTATAAGAAACTAAATTTTAATAAAGTTAATATGATTTCAATATTATTGAAAACAGTTATGCAATAAATTAAATTTTAATTAAGATTTATGCAATAAATTTTAATATTGCAATTTAAAGATTGAAAACTTATGGAATTATTTAGAGTTTGCTCCAGCTGTTCCGGAAACAACCTCAGCTGATTTGTTTTTCTGCTGTGAACATCTCACTGCTGTATCTTTTCCTTAATTACTGTTTTTAATAACAATCAATTTTAAAAATAAATCAAATTAATTACAACTGGACCAATTAAAATGAAAATCTGCACCTATGTTGGATAAAACGAAAAAACTGAAGTTGCTCCACTGTTTACGGAAAGTATCTTAATTTGCACAACTCAATTTCAACATTACTTTCCATGTTTCCATTCTTGTTGACAATTTGAGATGTGTTTCCGAGATCAATATTCCATGACAGTATTTTAGAAACAGTGTTGGAGTTTATGTACTGCAAATTCTATAATCAAATTGAATTGTTAACTCAGTTTAATTACATGATTAATTATATAAATGGTTTCAAATTTGAATAAAATGATATTTGTTTAGAATTAAATTTAACTTGATCAAATCAAGATTATGTTATAACTAACTAACGTATGCACATGCGTTTTCGAAAGTTTTCCAAAATTGATTGGATTAATATGCCTCTATCAATTGCTGGGTAATCTTTGTCTTAGTTCTCAAAAGATTTTCGAAATGATTGATTGATTACATGGATTGTTTCGGAAACAGTTTAGTTTTGATAAAAATCAATTTATGTCAAATTGATTGCTGTCAAAGTGTCTTAGGTAAATATAAAAACAATTCAATTTTTTCTGTTGCACATTGGTGATTTAATTGCCGTATTATTAATCTCACACTGAACATATTCTTACGGAAATAGATTGTGCTGGTTTACTTTGCTAAATCCAATTAACACTTTCTATAATTAGTGCTTCATACCAGTTCTGTATCAAATTATTTTACTGTAGCTAAATAGAAAAACAACTCAAATTTTGTTGCATCTGTTGATGACTTTACTGCTGCAAATTAAAAGAAATTATTTGGACCAAAACTAAGTTGGTTAGCAACGTTCAATATGGATAAAAATTCAAATGGTTGATGATTTTGTTTTGAAAAGAATTAATTGTAGTTGTTTTAAAGTGTTTCCAAGTACAAGAAAATCAAGTGTCCACTATATTAAAAAAAGGAAAAGCAAAAATTCTTAGTTTGAACTCTAATACATTAAACGAGTTGGACTAATTTTGGAAGCATCAAAAGTTGTTTTTTAAACATTTAATGACTAGTTTCTATAAAATTATATATAGAGAAACAATTTTAATTTGAAAAAATAAAAACAAGAAGCAAGAAGAGAAATACATTGTAATATATTGAAGAATTAGGAATCTATTGAATATTTGAATGTCTACTGTCAATCTGCTATTGAGAATATCTAGACTTTTGGGATGTGAAAAAACTATTGTGTAATTATTCATCATTGCGAAGTAATCTTGTGAGCTTTTATTGTTCTTCCTTTCGAGAGTGTTTCTTTCAATCTTAAGCCATTGGGGTGAGATTGGACTGATGGTATAACCTGGAGAGATTTGTGTATTCATGATAACTTCGAAAGGTTGGAGAGCTTTGTGACTTCGTAATAACCTAAAGCGGTTTATGTAAAAGTTGTAACCTGAAGAGATTATAAACGTTTACAGAATGATGGAACCTCTTGAACGGTTTGTTCAAGAGAGAACTGGACATAGTCCAATAGATTAGGGTGAACTAGTATGAAACTAATTTATTTGTGCTTATCTTTCATTGTTGGACGATCTTACTTTGCGACTTTGATTTTAGCTAATTGAGTTCAGATTCCAATTAAACCCCTTCTGAAGCCAACTATTACTACAGACCTGAAAACGTTTTAGGCTGAGTTCAAGAGGGGGGGTGAATTGAACTTTGAAAGATTTTAACCAATTTAGACCTTTGAAAATAGTTTTCGCAATTTGAAAAACTTTAATGAATCTTGGTGCTAAAGATATAGGGTGCAGTAAAGAAATAAATTGATTCAAGGCACGAATGAATCAATTTGTTATACTGACAGATATAAGTACACAACAGATTCTCAATCA
>Ga0209489_100926_pt1 | contig 58779 bp, 30 predicted proteins | sample SiratrowhiteBW_FD_187527 | JGI IMG/M metagenome (GOLD analysis project Ga0209489, IMG submission 187527) | Root nodule microbial communities of legume samples collected from California, USA - Siratro white BW (SPAdes) (version 2) | ecosystem: Host-associated > Plants > Roots > Nodule | place... | reverse complement strand
TATAACTTTTTAAAAAATTAGGGTTGCGGACTCCGCCACTTATGTTAGCATTGGCATGTAAAAATATATTAATTTTTTTCTTACAAATTGGTATGGATCCTTGACTTTTATACAAAGCAAAACCCCGGTGATTTGCATCGAAATTACAAGTGTCCCTGACTTGTGATCCAAACAAAACAAGAATGGTAAATAAAAGAGATACTAAAGGAATAAAAAAACAAAAGTAGAATGAGTCGTTGACCTCATCTAAGTTACCTGCATCCACCATACTCAACTCCTTGATCCTTGTGTATTCAACTTTGATTTTCATTTTAAGTATTATCACCATGGATTTATTTAATCTTCTTTGTATTTTCCTATTGGCAATGGAGTGTTTATTGGATGAAGACTAAAACAAACTAAGTTCACTTAACATTAATTGCCATATTGTAATAGCCATTCGCTTTTATACTCTTCTACTTACGTTGATAAAATGACCCACGTGATTCATGCTTACGTGTTCGAGGCACATTATATTTTAATGAGTTAAATAGACATTAAAAACAAATTGAATTTAAATTATTCTTATTAAAAATTTCTGGAGGAGTAGTTATGTAGGTAATTTTTTTGTTCTGAGATTAAGTTTAGTCATTTAAGTATGGAATAAAGGTTAATCTACATAATATCCTTTAATATTTAAGTTAATAAGAATAATAAAATAAAAAAGCATAATAATGAGGTATTTTAGAACCAGAATCTTGAAATGATATTTCCTATGATAAAGTTTATAATGAAGTTGTTGATATATAAACTTTACAAACTTTATTTTTAAGATGAAAGATAAGAACAATAATAAAGTAATTATCTATCAGAAAGTTATTATGACGAGCGTTATTGGAGATAAATTAAAAAAATAGTCAAGTGACTAAATTTTATCTTTCGAAATGGTTAACAGATGTTATATTAATAAAATTGATTTATAAAACATGTGAATTATAGGTTTAATGTTTTAAATGGGAATAACTTCCAGACTTGAAAATTGAGTCAAGTATATCTATAACTACGTAGATAATTTTTATTGTGTTTACTTTTTTTCATTCTATAAAGATAAATGAGTTTTGATAAGCATTATAAACATTTTGAGATGCAAATTGGTGGAAAGCTCGAGTTTATTATTATCCGTGTTCTTTATTTTCATGTTATGATAACTAATATTATATTATTTACAGTTAATCAATTAAAAAATAACATTCAAGGGATAGTTTTTTATATGTTTTATCATAGGTTAAACAGTATTTAGAGAAGATCTTACTTGATGAGATTATTAAGTAATTTTCATTAGACGGTCACGGAATGTAAATAAGTTTTGCTAAATAATGTGAATATTTGATATTTTAGGATATGAGTAAAAATACAGCACATATTACACAGGATTACAGTGGCAAATAAGATTTATTAGTGACGAAATTAACGAAAGACTGGTCAACGAAAATGGGTGAAAAGTCAAGCGAGTCTGAAATGGGAACAGGTAGCATTGTGGAGGAAAAGGGAGGAGCTAAAACCAAGTTTTGAAGCAGCTAGATCAAACTCCACCAGATTGTCCTCCATCTGATACCCTCCAATAACAATGGAAGTTGCTACGGGACTTCCTGGTTCCAAACCTCCATCCACAAAACCAAGACATTGCACATTTTTCTTAACCTTCACCATCGAATTCGCCCCATAGATTCTCCATTGAACCCCGCCGCCAAGAACCAGATCAATTGTTGGCACATTCGGTCCAGCCACGCCATTTCCAACCGTTCCTGAATCGAAGCACGCCCCAAACGGCTTCACCGAAGCCACTCTCTTCATTTTCCTCACCGCCGCTTTCTTCACAAAGGCATTCACAAGAGGCTGGTAGATTGAAGAGTGCAATGTGGTGTAAGGAATAACGGTGCTAAGCTTTGTGCCCCCGTTTCCCTGTTCGTCAATAGACAACAGAGAGGTGTTAAAGTTGACGATTTTGCCGTCAACTTTGATTGACTTAACGCCGATAAAGTACTCGGAGGAACGATCGTCGTCAAAGATTGGGCCCGTGCTGTGGGGGTTGGTAAGGAGGGGAGTGTAAATTAGAAACTTGGAAGCATCGTGAGGTGGCAAATAGTAAGGGCCACCACCGAGAAAGAGATCCCCGAGTTTCTTAAACTTGGAAGCTGAAGGTAAACACAGAGCAAACTTACGTTGAAGCTTGAATTTGGTTGCGAGTTGCGCGGGTAATGAAATGGCAGTGTTTGCCAGGCCCAACACTCCTTTCTTGCCGCGGGCCAGGCCCAGGAGAAAGCCCTCTACCCCGAACTTATCTGGGTAGACGCAGGAAGAGACGAAGTCTGGGACGTGCAAATTGGAGGGTGCTCTTGCACGGGTTGTGGAGTGCACGGAGGAGAGGGTGTCTTGTCCCACGTCGCCGCTGACGAAGAAGCCGGCGAAGGGGTTGTATGGTTGAACCCCGCACGTGTTGTTGGTGCATCCCGTTTTGAGAGGGTGGTTGGTGCACGTGATGCAATCGGTGCCTTTGGCTTGTTTGCACTTCTTGGTCCCACATCGGACAGGGTGGTAGGTTGAGGAGTTGTAGTCGCTGCCACACTCGAACCATAGAAACCGTTCTCTTATGTCAATCACCAGATCTAGTGTGACTGCAGGGGTGCCCATGTCCACAGAAGTTGAGTACTGAAGGGTTTTTGGGTCTTTTTGAATGGGGAGGATAAAGCCATGGGGTTTATAGGGAGCATTCACTGCAAATGATGCAGAAACCACTGAAAGCAGAGGTATTGAGAAGATGAAGAAATACCAAGTAGCCATTCTCAAAGATCTATCTATCACTTACTCGTTTTGGGTCTCCTTATTATATAGCAGATCCAAGTGCTCTAAGATCTACTCTTCATTATTAAACAATTTTGTGCACATGTGAGTATGTCACCATATAATATGCTTACATTTTGTATAATTATAATTGAATCTAAATTATTATATTCTAAACTATTCAAAATTATTCTGAGTCAATATTGATGACAGAGTATATGAATTTTTATTCAGAGTCTTTGGCTTACTGCCAAAAGATAGTACTATAGCTTGCAACGCAAACTTCAACATATTCAGAATTACTCTTTCACGAGTTGATTTTGACTTTTTAATTTTGACCAGCAGCATATACAAGTGACCTAATGCAAGTATTCATTATTTTGAATTCATTAAACCAAAACAAATAAATTAGATAGGTTTTTAACTAAATTAGATTTAATTTTAACTAAATCAATCAAAATTAATTGTGATTGATTTAAGTACTGGATTTTTTTTGATTTCTTCATTAATTTCCCTCGTCATTTTAACTGGTTGCGCATGTTCCAAGTTTGTAATGTTATAAAATCTAGAGATTCAGAAAAAATAATTATTCAATTCAATATAAAATATGAAAGCTAAGATTGCTTCATTTATAATAATATATTAAATAATTAACAAGTAGGCATTGTGTGGAAGCATGTAATTCGTGATATAGACGTCAGTACACATGTTATTGTGTGTAAAAGTATCTAGAAATAAGAAAGTTTTTTAGTCGGAAATCTAAAAGTGATTTTTAGTCTCCTTAAATTTAAACATTAATTATTTATTAATTTTATATTTATTTGCCAAAAATTATAAGCGGTGGCGATAATTTATTTCGCACCATTAGTTTGAAAGACTCGGAATTGTACTTGACATCGATTTATCATTTTCAATTATCTTTAGTTCAAAACTTTTAATCTTTTAAAGAAAAAAAGTAAGGATAAAAAATTAAAATAAAATAACTCATAATATTTGCTAAACATTTTTATATTGTATAGATTTGGGTGATTAATAATATGATTTATCACAAATTTAAAATTTTGAAATTTAAAATATTCAATAATGTTTTACAATATTTGGTTATTAATTTATACTCAAAAATCGAGAGAAGCAAACGAAAATATTTAATTTTAAAATAAAAATTCAAGTTAAACATTTTCAATAACCGTATTATAGAAAACAATGAAGATAAGAATACATTAGATAGATTAGATGGATGTTATAGAAAACAATTATACAATCAATTATTATAAGAAGAGGAAAAAAAAGTAAGAAAATATATTGTCTATCTTGTATTAAACTCTTGTTAATTATGTTAATAAATTTTCAACGACCTCAATTTTGAAAATTAAATGAACTGTTTTTAAATTAAAATATAAAAAAATGAATTTGGAAAAATAAAAAATACTTTAAATTTACAAAATTAAATAATTTCTTTTTAATTTAAAAGGCTCTCTAAGTTCATTGTAATAAAATCGACTAGGTTAATTTAGGCCTAAATAAGATTGAATTGAGTTGACTAGTTCAAGTTAAAAATGTATTAATTTAAGTTGAGCTTATGTTAGTTTAGGTTAAATCTAGGAAAGCTCATGATAGATTTAGTTTGAGTTAGAACAAATTAGATTAGATATAATTTAAGTTTAGATTGGTCGAATTAGGACGAGCTTAAATCACGTTAGGATGTGTTTAGACTGAGATGGCTTAAGCAAAGATTTGGTCGTCTAAATCTAATTGAGTCAAAATTAAAAAGTTTATTGTCATTTTGAGTTTAAGTCATATAAGCTTTGATTGGTCCAAGTTAAACACAAAAGAGTTAAGTTAAACCGAAATAAAACAAATTGATTAACCCAAATCTTAAAATTAAGTTACAAATAATAAAAGTTAATTAATAACTAAATTACAATCAATATAAAATATTTAGAGTTTAATTTATAACTTATAATATATTTTAAGGAATCAGTATAATTTAAAAAGTATTCAATAGTTAATTGAAGTCTTATTTTAATGTTGTAATCGGTCAAACCCACTTTACTTGAAAGTTTAGATGCTTTCTTCCTGCACCTCCGTGGTCTTACCCTGCATCTCTATAGTAATTGTGAAATGACGGAAAAGATTTTAGGATAATTGAACATATCCTGCATTACCCTCCACTCCCTACCCTGCACTGCACAGCCCATTAAGGTGCCATCCATAGTAATTGTTGTTTTCTTCATGCGGTTCTGTTCCTTCATCTCCATTAATGCTTTTTTTCTTGCATCTCTCTTTGTCACCAATCTTCTGCATTGCCAGATTTTTTAAACACGTATGTTTCGGATTATAGAATCTAAACTTAAATTATTTCAAAAATCAAAAACTTGTCTGAACCTTTTCGCAACCACTCCAATCACTGCCAACAGCCTCCAATCATCACAGAACACTACCACAACGCAAAGAAAACAACTGTCAGCACATTATATGACGAGACTATGGAGATACAGAAAGAAGACGTCAGAAGTTTAAGGGATGGAGCTTTTTCAACACACTTTCATCTTTTTACCTTCTTCTAAATATACCTATGTTTAAGTATTTATTGGAGACATTTTTTTTTCAAATCATCCTTACATCTAGATCAAGGACATTAATGGTCTGATTAAATAATAGAGGAAATTAAGAAATTATAGATATTGTATATAGGAAACCTACTTAAATGCTAAGGTTATTTTTATTGGAAGAATGATAATATAATATCTTAATTTGTCTTTTTCTTTTCCTACTTCATCACATCATTGAGTTTGTGATGACTTTCTTTGTCCCATATAATTGTTTTGTAAACTTTTTTTTATAATAATTTTTTTCTAAATTTATTGTGAGAAGAGTTACTTCTAAAATAAAATATAATTTATTCTTGTCCCATCCTGAAGGGGGTGCCAACTGAGTCTAGAGAAAAATGGGCTGGGTCTATAATCCGTGCCAAATATCTCTCTAAGATGGGTAAGAATTAAATTATTAATGAATAACCCTTTAACTCTATTAAAACAGATGTAATTAAATTAATATTCCAGTAATAAATCAGAAATATTTGATAAAATCTTATAATTATGTACTATTAAATCCATACATCCATACATGGACGATAAATCCAAAAGATTTAATCAAATAATAGAATCAAGCACTATTAAGTCGATACTTCACAAAATAAATTTAAAATATTTAACAAATTAATAAAATCAAACATGTGAGTCAATATTCAGGATTGAGTAAAATGAAATATTTAATTAAACAACAGAATAAAACAGCTAATAAGCAAGAATTGAGTAAAATAATAATGGGCTTAAATTAGCCTTAAAAACAATTGAAGGAAAATTATGAATACCAAATTAGTAAAAGGAAAAAAATCGCTACCCAATAGCCATAAAAATCTCAAACAATTAGAACAATTCTTATAATTTCATTTTTTCATTCACATTTCGGAATCTTAAATTTCTTACTATATCAATATACTCTTATACCTATATCTTAAGAAGAAGAATAAATTACAAATAGGAGGTAGAAGTTACGAGTTAAAAAAACAATAATAAAGTATTTATTAACTTTATTAATACAGGTTTTGGAGATGAAGAAAAGACGAAACAAGACATAAGTTTGTTTCTGCTTCACAAAGCAAATATTTCACAGCAATCAATTTCCACGCTTTGTCGGTGAGTTATTCTCCTTCATCGCAAAACTCTATATCGCATTCAAATCCTTCCGCTCTAATCGTAACTGCTATCTTTGACCAGAAATTTCTTCGATTTTGAGTTTTCGATTTTCGTGACTTATTTATTGATGATCGACGATTCCTATAAATATGGAATTGGCGTTTATTGTTTTAAAGGGGATCGAGAATGACCACCTCAGCGGCTATAGAACAATTCGACAAATGCATGAATGGGCAAACAGAAGCACTTGAACGGGCTTGGCATGTACTTGAAGCCTACAAAGAGGACAAGATTCCTTTCAAAATCGACGAGGTACAATTCTACTTTCATCAAGACTTTGTTTGAGTGCATTCTGTTTGTGTTAACGCTGTTACTCTGTTATTGCTATGCGTTATGATGCAGGGTCTGTATTTGGGTTCGATTGGCACTGTAGTTAACAAGGCTGCTTTGAAAGACCATAATGTTACTCACATTTTGACTGTGGCTGGTGGAATACCACCTCCACATCCTCATGATTTTGTCTATAAAATTATAGATGGTATGCTATTTTTCTTTGAATTAAACTTTGCTTTGCATTTCACATCGATCTATGAGTGTTTGTGACTGATGATCGATGAACGGGTTTTAATGTTGGTGTTGGGTTATTCTGATTGGAATTTTTTTGCCATTAGAAGGGGTTTCATGACTTACAACTGAATTCACAACAAATGAGATTACCCTGTGCGCTTTAGAATAACAATTGTGTTTGTTTGCTATCCGGAAAGTGTATGCTTCGGCCCTTAACAGTTTCGCATGCTGTTGCTGTCAACATATATTATATAAGGTTATTATCTAGTACTGTGTCCATACTAAATATATGATTTTGTGGGAAAATTGGGGCAGTTGCTGACAAATTCGATGAAGACATAAAACAACACTTCAGTGAGTGTTTTGATTTTATTGATGAAGCCAAAAGACTCGGTGGAGGTGTTTTGGTCCACTGTTTCGCTGGAAGATCGAGGAGGTAGCTTCTTTTCCTTTCTCCCTTGATTACTTGTTTACATGCGATCACCACCAGTTCTTGTTAATTTCATGCATTTTTTTTCTGGTTTAAATTATATGGAATACTGTACGAGAAAAAAAAAATAAAGAACTAGAGGCAATATGTAGTTCAGCATTCATTTCCCTTCGGATGCTGGCTCCGATACCGGCAGTAATAAATGGTGGTCCCAATGCACAATGGTCTTACCTAGTGAGGTCTTCTTAAGGGAAGGGTAGAGGATAGACACAGCCTTACATCGCACAAGTGGAGAACTATTTCTAGGATTTGAGCCTGCCATCACTGGGTTACAAGGCGGTAACCTTACTTCTAGGTTGCTCCAGGGTTGACTCTTTTTCATATAGTGGTAATAACATAGAAAATCGCTTGCACACATTAGTCTAAGTAACAAGTTTTACTTGAAAAGTCTGGTAAACATCAGCTTACAATTTTGTAACAAAGATTGCACTGGGCAGGACACGTGTTTATTTTGCTTGTAAAATATATTTACATATCTTGTTATATGACAGTATTTCTTGAAACCTATGGTAACAAAGTTTTGAAGAAGTATAGTTATCATGTGGGTTGATATAAAGTTTTCGATTGCTGTGCTAAATGTGAAATGGTCTTCAATTGAAAACTGTAAATCTGTTGTAGCCTTGAATATTATTGGTCCCCTTTGTTGCTTTCTCGCTTCATTGTTCTTTTTTTTTTTTTTTTTTTTGTTCACTTTTTTTTTTTTTTTTTTTTTTTTTTTTTTTTTTCTGGAACCTGTTTTTGTGTGGATCTTTCCAGTTGCATGTATTGAAAATTTTAAAGAATAATAAAAGTGCCTGTGGCATGAGTTGAGTCAAATCATTACTTTTTGCTTCGATTTTGAAATGCTGTCAAATTTTTAAGCATTCAAGAAGCTAAGTTAAAGCTCAAGTTTGTTAACATACTTAAAATATAGAATTAAGGTTGTAGCTTGAATTTCAAGAGTGATGAATTATCTCCTTCCGTAACTTCAGTTCTGCACGAAACTCTTGCCAGCATTTTAATGCCCATATCTGAACTTAAAAAAAAGATATTGGTATATTTATTTTTCTTTTTGGTTATTTCGCTTTTCATATGATGATGAACTGGTGAAAATTGCACCTAATAATAATGTTACACCTTCTAGTGTGACTATAGTTCTGGCATATCTGATGAGGACTCGTGGAATGAGCCTTTATGACGCTCTGCAACATGTAAGGAGTATACGACCAGAAATACGTCCCAATCCGGGTTTCGCTTGTCAGCTGAAGGAATTCGAAAAGTCTCTTCAAGGTGCCTCTGAATCACGTTAGTCTCTTATTTTCAATTGCACCCGAACTTGGGTGCGTAGTTCATAAAACTCATCTGAGATATATTGAACCTATACACGTCTGAAACCATCAAGATACATTTACAATTATATGTTTCACGTGTTCATGGTTAATCTACTAGAATGTGCATCATAAAGAATATAGAGTTTTGTTTTTCAATTAACGCCAATGGTTACAATTGTCAAACATTTGGCATGTCAGAACACAATCACTTACAATCACCTATTTATGGGACGTTCTATTTTACCCCATTGAGAAAGTGATTAAAACATAGTCCTCTCACAAATTCTTTTTATCACCAGGAGAGACTAGGGTTGTGTTAGATCTATGGGCGGCCAACCGATCATTTTTTGCTTAATTGAAAATTAAAAAATTTACAATCTGTCCTTAAAAATTATGATATATCCTTATCTAAAAATCTAAAATTTAATATTCAACAACAAGATGAATTATACAACATTATATATCTTGGTCTAAATATTATTTGAAACAATTCTATTAATGTTCATAAAAGTTGTTAAGTATTATTTGAAACGATTTTATTAATATTCTAGTTAAGAGCTCATATCGCTATCAAATTCACAATCCTAATTAACTTATCACAAAATAGCAACTAAGTAGTTTTATTACTTAAACATTTGTTACTATAAAAAAAATTACATCCAATTAGCTAAAATGTCACAGAAACATACATAAAAGAAAAATAAAAAATGTATCATACCTTTCTTATTGACCTTTGTAGATATATTGTCTCTCCTATAATTTCATTTTAGATCTGAAATCCACTCCCTACAAATATTACTGTAAAGGAGTATATGATTTATTTTCTCTTTTGCGCGCTGCGCGCAACATTCTTCTTTTAAAATCCATTGGAAAGTTTGTTTATTGTTTTCATCTTTTTTTAGTTTTTCTTTTACTTTAAGGTTAAATGTGGAGTTTGATATTCAATATTTTTCTTGAAATCAAAGATTCAAAGTTTTCTCTAAAAAAAATTGTGATATAAAACATAATCTATCAAATTTATGTATTCAATCTTTAATATTTTTCTAATATAAATTGAAATTGAAGGTTTAGAGATTGAGAAATGTAGAACACAAATTAAAAAAATGTAAACAAATTGCAAAAAATAGAAATAAAGATGAAAAGTATCAATTCATATATTCAAATACCAAACAATTCTTCTCATCATAATGTTATCATAGTGTTCTAAAGATTAAGATCCAAAAATTGAACAATTAATTAATTCAATTTATCAATTAAATTAGTCATACAAATCAAATCAAGATATCATTTAATTTAATTGGTATTTAATTATTAAATCAATATTCAATCTATTCCTAATTTGATTTCTAAAATTAGAAACCTAAATTATTATCATAAAATTTCTAAAAATAAAAATTAAACAGCTGATTTCTATCTACAATTTAAAGTATATATACATATATACTTAAATCTGTCTCAACTTAAAAAAATGATAAAAAATAACCATACATTCATTTTGAAGTCGTGATAGAATATAATGTAATTAGAATAAACTAAAAATGATATTTACATAAAAATTATAGTCAAATCAGTGAATAAATGTCGTGTTAATATAAAAGTAAAGTAAATAAATGTCATGTTAATATAAAAGTAAAGTAAATATGTATAATAAACTTAATTTATTGTTAGTAAAAAGAAATGATTTAAAATCTAAAAATAAAAAAGTATGAAAACGTGTCTCCATTGTATAAAGAAGTTATAAATTTGTTTACAAAATGTGTTAAGTAAAATGCGATAAAGAATGCACTTAAGATGCCAAGTTGGTGTAACCATGTCACAAAGAAGAAGTTGAAGGTGAGAGAAAACGGAGAAATATGTGGCTGAGTTAATGACAAGAACAGGGTGTGAATATTGCAGCATCTTTTCACCTGTAAACTCTTTCCTCTGGAAATTTTCTTTCCTTTTTCTTGGATTTTTCCTTCTGCATTTCGAAAACCTTTTGGAATATGGACTGTAATAATGGTGTCTCTTTCTTAATACAATGTACCCTATTTTCTTTTTACTGTTAAATTCCGGAAGTTAGTTACCCACTACATACTTCAAAACCAAGCTACTAGAAAGGGTCAGAGATCTGATATGGAATGGCCTACCGTGATAAGATTAATCAAACAATTCAAAATTATTGTTCATCCCTATCCTGTTTCTTCCCATTGAGTCAAAATTAAGTATAGGAGTAGGGACAAAATTCACCCCATATTACAAATAAGGACCAAGATCACTAATTTTTAAACAGTAGACTAAAATCAATTATGATCAAATTTGAAGGGTGTCTAAGACAAATTCCATCTTAAATTATTTTATCCTCGTGCAAATGAATTTTAAAATATTACAACAGAAAAATAGTATGTATATTTCAAAATGGTATCAATATTTTTGTTTTTTAATTTTTGTGTGTGTCTAATTTAAAAGAAAAGTATTAAAGTTATAAAGGGTTAGGATAAATAGACAAAAAGAACATTTTAAAGATAAAATCTTCAAAAGTTTTGAACTTTTCTCTTTAGTAGGAACTTTTTGACCCAGGCATCAAGAAGAAGGATAGAAAATTGATGATTTTTTCTCTATTATTTAGTGGTATCCATAATAAAGGGTAATACTCCTTCTTAGGAGTTATAAGGGTATGAGAAGGATCATCAGAGTGGAAGTTTACGTCTATTAATTAAAATAACATTTTTGTTCGTTAAACATCATAAAGATTTTAATATTGATTTTTATTTACAATTTTTTTTTTCAGAACAAGAATCAAAACTTCTTTTATATTTTATAAACTAAAATTAGTTATACATAAATTAATTTACAGAATTCCAGAATATACTCGTGAAAACCATTATTTGCCACGTTAAAGATTTCAAACCTCTGGTAACTCAATCCTTCTAATTCACCTTAACTGAACTATTTAGGACTCAAATTCATTTATTTTTTAAAGTGGTAATTTCGATCGCGACTTTAACTTTGACTTTTTTTCTTTTATTTTTCAACCTTGATATAGACAGTTTTCTTGTATGGTTGATCTTCTTCGTCATAAAGAACATCTCATAGAAGCTTTAGAAATATTAGAAGTATTCTTGTTGTGTTGAGAATATAAAACAATTTTTAAAGTATTATTCAACCATAAATTGTTATATAAGATGAATTTATTAATTTTGATAATAATTATCTTTAAAATCATGTTAATAATAATAATTTATAATAAATAATACTATAATGATAAAGTTTTAAATTTCTTAAAATGAGATGAATGTGAGAAATAAGAGTTTATTTTAATTTATTTAAATTATAAAATTAAATCGAAACCGTTGCATGTTTGTAATAATTAATTTGACTTTTTATTCTTAAAATCTAAAAGGGTTATTTGGAATCCAAACTGGTAAAGTCAAATTGGATTACCATGATTTTGAGTCTGATTTAATAAAAAAATGAGATAAATTTTACAAAGGGTGATCTAACTCACGTGACTCAGTGGTGGATTAAGCTGACTCGTCATCTGACCTAAAAGAATTAATATCTAATTAAAATTATATTTTAATTTTTAATTTATTGTATATTATGTGAAAATTTGAATTGATAAATAAAAATAATACTAAAACTCAGAAAATTTATAATTGACTAAGATCGAGAAGTTAATGTAACGTTAATCCATTATATAAAAAAAAATCCAACGTTTCTTTAACAAATTAAACTGTGACTTTATTGATTTTTAGAAGTTTTTATTGTTTGTAAACTTTTTCAGTATCAAGAAGTGAAGTTGGATATATTTAAAGGGATAAAAATTTAACGTATTTTTCCTCTATAAGTAACTCATTATAACGGTAAAAAAAAAAAAAGTACTTCTATTATAATATTTTACTTAAAAAAAAAAAACTAATTTCCTTTGACTTGGATATTTGAGAATCAGTGCCATCCAAACGAAGAAGAAAAAAGTTATCATCACATAATTCTAAAATATTTGTTCTCTCTTAAAAAGAACATGATGACACAACGCAATAGATCTGTCCACTGTTGGGTCTATGGGAGGGGTGTATTTATAGTAAAACAAAAAGGTGTGAATAGTAAATATCTCAAAAGTATTTATCTTTTTAATATAAACTGAAAAAATATGACCTATTCGTGACAATAATAGAAATCAATTAATTATTGATATTGAATATTATATTTTTAATAACTAATATTTAGTTTATTAATCGAATAACAATCATTTAGGAAGAAAGTATTGAATATGATTTCTTAAAGAAAAATATTTATAAATAAAATAATCCTCGCAAGAAAAAAGAGAACTCCTATTTTAGAGTGATAAAAATCTCATCTACCAAAACAATATATTTAGACAACTAGATTAATGACAAAATCCTATAATATTAACTTGAGATATTTTGTAGTGTTTGTGTAAATAACAAAATGCCATTTACTTAGTGCATTGATATGATGGAAAAAGGACAAAAAGAGGAGTGAGACATCATATCATTTTCCATCTTCCTCATGGAACCAACCAACCTTCTATGGTTCTCCTCTTATCTTCTCTTAATTACTATATATATATATATATATATATATATATATATATATATATATATATTACTTTTATTGTTAAAAGTTTCATATTAAAGATGATATATCAAATTATAATATATAAATTTATTATTATAAACTAAATTTAAAAGATTCAATTAGATATAAATCATCTTACTAAAAATTACTTGTATTTTAATATGTAAATGAAATTTATCGATTTAATGAAAAAAAAATCTTTAAAATTAAAAATGAAAATTTAAATACTAACACTGAATATGATGAGCTACCATCACACATAATTGTTCTAAAAATGTATTTAGTAACACTGTCACCGACAATTATTCTACAAATGTATTCATTAACACCATCACCAACACAATCAACTTATACTAAGTTTTTGAAAAATTGGAACATAATTTTACATTAAAATAACTGTTGAACTAAGCATGTAAAGATAAGACCAGAGTTTATCATAAGAGGTACTTGAAGCATATTAAAAGTTAAATCTGCAAGCATAAAGACACGGAAATAATCCATCAAAACAATTATAATGAACCAATATCCTTTTTCTATATGAATGGAAAGAAGAGATCAACCATTAAACATTTAGTAGAAGAGTCTATATTTAAACCAAGTAATGCGTGTTAAAAAAAAAAAAAATACTAAACGTAACGAACTAGTTTCAAAAATACTAGTAAATGATAAAATTCATCGATCAATTTAGAACTTAGATAATAGTTGAAAAATGCATTTTTTTTTCTTTGAAGCAACTTTCTCTAACTAAAGAAAAAAAATTCTAAACTACATTTTAGTTTTTACATAAAAACATTATTAAATAAAGATTAATGCACTAGGAACAATTTTTAATGTTTCAAAATCTTTTAAAAGAAGTTAACATAAGTAATTATTGAAACATAGATGCATTAAATAAGGATGAGAATAAATGTTAACCATTTTATCTATCATCATGAAAGAAAAATTAAAATATTATCACAAGTTTAAAAGAATAATAAAATTGCAAAATATACATTAACTAGTATGGTTATTCTGCATGCTAAGTAAATAAATTCTGAAAGTTTATTATAAAAGGAGGAAATAAATCGTCAATAAAAAATTGATAAAAAATTTAATTTTAATTAATTAAGAAAAAGCCTAGGAACTTATATTATTGTGTTAAAACAGTAAACAATTAAAAATAAGTAGAAATTTTGGAAAGGAATGCATTGAAAGGCACTTTTTCCAACTAATTATCTCAATTTATTTGTAAAGTATGAAACCTTTATGATAAACAAACCAGACAAGGAATTTATCTGACTGTGTGCAAGAAGTTAATCCCTAATTTAAAGCATGAGTTTGCATCTTTATTTATTTATAATGGAGTTGGTAAAAGAATTAGTAAAAGAATTATAATAAAAGAATAAGAATAGTAAGTATGTTTGGCAGTAAAATATTGAATGGATCCTTAGAAGTTGGGAACATAGGATCGGAATTTAGGGTAGATGTCCCCTCTTAGGGCTATGGAGCTGTGGCTCTTATCTCATCTGCCCTTCCCAACTCCCACTAAATTCCATTCCATTCAAAACACACACATGTTCACTAATTAATGCTGTACCTCAACACATGCAATGCAACTCATCAATTCTATAATTAAATAATTCAATATCAAATTTATCAATTTCAAATAATTAGGCAGGGAATCATATTAACAAGTTTGTTAAAAGTTACATATGAATATATATTTATTGATGCATATATTTATATAATAATATTATAGATGTTAGTGATTATGCTAAAGAAGTTGTCATAAACTGTTTTTAGAAAACTGTATTTAAATGAATCAGTGACTGGAGTGACCATCCAACCAAATGGAAGAATGCTTTGAACAGAAGTTTATAATTTACAATAATATTGGTACCATTGGACTAAGTTTGTTTTTGAAATGAATTTGCGCGGAAAGATAGGAAAGAATGAAGTACACAAAAAAAAGGCATAGATTAAAAAATTAAAAAATAAATAAAAACGTAAAAGGAGACAAACATTTTATGTTAGACTTTCTTTTAACATTTCAGTTAACATTTGTGACAAAAGTATTTATTTTTTTATTATATTTGTATATAATTAATTTTATTATTAATTTGTTAATATTTATTATATTTATAATATAATAAATAAATATAATTAATTATATAATATAACATAATAAAAATAATAAAATTGTTGATTATTATTACTAAAATAATAATAAATTTAATAAAATTATAAAATAAAAAATAATAATAAATTTATAAAATGATAATAAAATAAAATAATTTTTGGTGGAGTTTTTCTATTCATCTACAAAACAACATCAACAAGTAGCACCTTTCTTCAAACACAACATCAGCAACCTCAACTGCATTTCACACATAGGATAAACTCTGCATACATCGTCAGGAATATCTGTCACACACTGTGTAAAAAACAAACACAGTTTCGTAATCTCCAATATGTCCAACTTCTCACAATCATAAAACACTCCACTATTCCTTCTAAATTGCCTGAAACAAATGCATCACTCTTCCTCAAATATGTTCCTGTGAACAGAACCCATCCAGATCCAAACAGTGTTAACCTATGATTATAATCAACATTTGATATTAAATGCATGAAAGAAGATGAAAAAGGTAAGAATATGGAATATATAATTCAATTTATCTTCACTTTATTTTTTTTTATAATTTATGATTTTATATATTTTGTATTAGTTAAAGAAACAAATAGTTGAAATGTATTATGAGATGTAGATATGATAATCTGAAGTTGAAAATTCACTTAGCAAGAACTTGCAAAACTTAACACATCAGTAAAAGCTAATGACTAATATGATAATATCTTTAATTGTATATAAAATTTTAATCTTTCTGAAAAAAATACATGAAGTAAAATAATTTTTTAAGTGTTTGTTTGAAAAAATTATTTTCAGTTATTAAGTTCTTAACTGGTAAGTTCCTGATTTATATTATTTTTATGTTTAAAAGCAACTCAATAAATATTATACATAGTAGAAAAATTATTATATTTGTAAGATTGATATAAATAATAATAGATTAAATAAATGAAAGTTAATAAAAATATATTAAAAAAATATTTGATGTGAGTATAAGAGAGGTGAATAAAATAATTATACATATATTTAAAAAATTGAGATGAAGCAGTCTGAGATGCAGCTGACCTAGTTGACATTCCAGCACCCCTCACTCACTCACTCACTCACTTGGATCAGGTGCTAAGCTACTCACTTCCTCACTCTCACACATACATCAATCAATCATTCAAACACTAAACAATGCAATCTTCTTAAAATATCATTCATCATCATGTCACCCATCCCATCCATCAATCCTTTGCATTTTACAAATACAAAGTAGTTACCTTGTTCCTGTCCACAGTCAACCCACACTTCCATTTGCATTATTGCCCTCAGTCAAATAATTCACTCACTTCCCCCTATGGACTTTACCAAATTCCAATTTTATATATATATTAATAAAGCTTCACGGGATGAATTCGGTGTCCATCACAATGTGTCTCGTGGTCCCACTCACCATTCATACTCCTTGAACATTACAAAACACTGTATTCCTGTGGGTCCCACTCTCCATGGACATAACCACAATAATCAGAGATCGGAATTCCATTCACATTATCACCCTACTACACCAACAAGAACAATAATAATAGTATTATTATATTATAAAATCTATAAAACTAGTCCGCTATGGTGAACTAAACCCCTAATTTACTTCGAGGGATAAAAGATATGAAAGAAAAATAAGATACTACAATTATGAAACTGATTTGCATTGTTGTATAATAATATAGATCTGAAATGAAAAAGTTGAGATGCAGCAGCATGAGATGGGATCAACTTGCTTTCTATGATCTGTGATTGATTCTTTCTTCACATAACGTTGCAGCTAGAGGTGTTCTCGTCGCTGAAAAAGTGAGTGTAAGGATCTGGAGGAGGGTAGGGATAGGGAGGGTACATGTAATTCACCGCCGGCGGGGGCCTCGCGTACATCATTGGCTGGAATCTCTCATTTCCCATCATTGCACCCATATATTGTTGTTGTTGCTGTAATTGCTGCTGCTGTAACTGTTGTTGTTGTTGCTGTAATTGCTGCTGCTGCTGTAACTGTTGTTGTTGTTGATGCTGCAACTGTAACTGTTGTTGATGCTGCAACTGCTGCTGTTGCTGCTGCTGGAAAGGGTTTCCAGCCATACCATTCGGACCGCCGCCTTGAAAGTACCCACCGCCATTCACGGAGGCCGCCGGAAGTCCCTGCACGGCGGGGATGTTAGGCATTGACATGTTCATGGGACCCACATTCGGCCCAGACATAGCATGACCACCACCACCACCACCCATGTTTCTGAATCCAGGGTTCATTGGTGGTTGAGCACCAACTCCACCTATTGGATTACCCTTTTTACCCCCATTCATGTTCATGTGACCTCCTCCTCCATTGATATTCTTCATCCCTCCACCACCGTTTTTACCCTCTAATGCACCACCTCCTCGATGCTTACCACCGTTGTTGTGGCCGCTTTTGTTACCTCCACCCGGGTGGTTTCCTCCACCACCGCCGCCGCCACCACCTTTTTGTCCTCCTCCATGCATTTGAAAAGGACCAGGTCCTGCAGGTCCTGCACCTTTCTTTCCAATATTAGCTGTTGCAGCAACATTATTGACATTATTGACAGCCTTGGGAGCATTCATCATCATTGGTGGTAGTTTCATTTTGTTGGGAGGAAGCTCATCCATTACATCATCATCTTCATCATCATCAAACTCTTCGTCAAATTCGTCATCATCGTCGAAATCATCCAATTCGTCGTCGGTGAAATCTTCGTCATCCTCCGGAATATCAAACTTAACAGCTTTGGGGTTGGAGTTGTGAGGGCCAAGCTTGAGGTCCTTGAATTGAGGGATGTTCAGATCTTGAAACCCTTTCATCTGCTGAAGCTGTTGTAGTTGTTGCTGAAGCCGTTGCTGCTGCTGCTGCAGTTGCTGTTGAGGATTTGGTCCTTGTTGTTGGCCACCACCACCACCACCACCTTTGGGTTGGTTATTTCCGCCACCACCCTTCGGATTCTGCCCTTTGTTGTTCTGGTGGTTGTCGTTTCCCATACCTTTGAGGTGTTCAATTTGCATGTTCTTGCCCTGGTTGCCATTGGCATGGTGATTCTGGTTATTCTGGTGATTGTTGTTGGGTTTAGGTGGAGCACCCCAGAGTTCTGCATGTTTCCCTGATTTCGCAAGCTTCTTGATGAGAAGGTTGGGGTCCACATTGCCTGAAACCGTCACCTTCCCTTGCTCAGCATCGATCTGTGTGGTGAAAACACCTGTGAACAAGTAAGGAGATTCAAGATTTGTTTAACAAAGATGAGATGGAGATTTTGTTTTCTTCCTCACATAATAAATGAAAAGCACCGACATTTCATTTCTTACAAAAAATGTGAAATCACAAAAGGGACTACAGCGACAATTGCTATACCATCAATTTTCTGCAAGATTTTCTTCACTTTCTGCCTGCAGCCATCACAGTGTATGTTCACTTTAAGAACACATTTCTGCATGCACAAGCAATCCCACAATCTCAAACAGAATAAACACAAGTTTCATATTTAACAAAGAATAAATCGTGACAAGACTTGTTACTCAATCAGAAATGTCGGAAAGATATGAATCACACCAATTAGGAGCAAAGGAGAAAAAGGGGTCTGAAAACAAAGAATGGAGGATGCCACTTACCTGTATCTTCAAGAATTCCTCTTTACTCATGTCTCACACCGCCAAGGAACAAAAAGATTGCAACTTGCAAAACAGCGCAAAAGGGTGGTAGTAGATCTGAGCAGGAAATGACAGAAGGGTAAATAGAGGTTCTTTGTTTGGGAAGCAAACATAGAGGAAATGACAGAAAAAAAATGGTTTTGTGGGTCTCGGAGAAGAGACAGGAGCCTAACCAGTGGTTGGCTCAGAGTTTGGAAGAGAGAGAGTGAGAAGTAGTCATTGGGAGAAAAGAGGGGCAAGTTAGCAAAGGAGAAGAGGAGAATGAGAGAATGGTGCCTCCAAGCCTTTGATCTTTGTTTGGTGCCTTTATTTATTGGTATTTTGGTATGAAATGTAGCTACAGAAGAGGAGCCTCTGCAATGGTAATCTATCTTTAACCACACTTGGGTTTTCTCTACTCTCTCTTCTGGTTTGGTTTGGCTTGGCTTGAAGACTGTGAGGTGCTTAAAAAATCATAAATGACAATGAGAAGTGTGAGGAGAGAGGAGAGAGAGGACAGTGTGAATCTGACCCTGAGTTTTGTTTTTTAAATTTTTCTTGTAATTCTAATTATCACCAAATGTGAGTGAACTGTGTCAGATTGAATTAATTTTATTAGGGAGTGGCTTTTCAGTAGTTTACCTCATTCTGCAACTGCATTATGGTACATTTGCTTGCTTCTATTTCAACACGCTTTCCTCAATCTGAGGTCAAAACACTTGAGGGTTGTCAAGAAATTTTGGTTGAATCTATTCATAAAATATCCAACAAGCAAAGCATCACATGTTTTTCAAACTAATTTGTAACGTCCCATGATTTTATTCCAACATTTCTCAACTCTTATCTTTCAAAATAATTAATTATTTTTGCACCTAATAAACAGTGTTAAACTTTTAACTTTTATCTTATTTTATAAAAATAAACTGTCACCCATATACTTAAATTCGATACATTTAAGGGTTTAGGGAAGAACTATTAAATAAGTTTTTAAGTGTTATAAGAATAGTACATTTTGTATGAGTCTAAAAGTCAAGGAAAAACTCTTTAACTTTCCTTTTGTTCATTCCAAAAAATAAAGATGTGCATACCAGAAAATGTATATTTAATGCTTGAGTTAGATAGATAGCATGTGTATTTATTGTTGGGTGAAATCCTTTATTCAGTTTGTCTATAATTGGCAAACAGCCAAACCATTATAGAGGAGGCTTATCTTATCTTAAATCAGACAATGTCATGTTCAATTCAAAATAGCATTCACTACTCTTTTTCTCTTTTTCTAATAAAAATTGATTGTTGGGATATACTATTGTAAGTGGATTACTTATTAATAATTCCCACAAAGATATTGTTTTTTAGACACTTAAATTAATTTTGGTTTTTTATTTTTTTTTCCATTTTCAAAAACAATATATATTTTTTTAAACACATTAAAAATAAGTATAGTCAACTTGCAATTCTTATCCTCCATTTTTTTACACATTTTATAATCAAGTTCTTAATTTTGGCATATTTTTATTATTTAAGTTTAATTTTTATATATTTTACTATAGTGTTCTTCAATTTTGACAACTTGAGTATTGCGTGGAAGCAAATTCCATGTGATTATCCTACAAGTTGTGATATTCCTTTCATGATTTCAGCTATAGCTTCAATTGAGTGAGGAAGTGGACACTCAAGCTGATTAATTGGAAAATACACAACCAAAATATGTTTATGATTAAAAAAAAAAAGGACACTTTTGGGTTCACAATAAATTTTGCAGACTACCTAGCACAAAAGAGGAAAAGTGGTGTTTGATGAGGGGTTCAAAAGAAAATAGAGTATAAAAGTAATTTGGATAGAAAGGACACAGTAACAATGTAATTTAAAAATTTTCTTCTGTACAGTAATAACACTCAACTGTTAATTTTTGTAATTTTTAATTTAATTTTATAAAAAGATATTTTCAAATCACTATTTATTTTAATATTTATTGAATATTATTGTAAGGATCTTAAATTTTTCATATTTCTTTCTCTTCTCCTCTCAGTGGTCTAAAAAACATTTTTTTCTCTAGTTTTTTTTTTTTTTATAAAAAATTAATTTTATACTCTATTCATATATGAGATCTACTCAGCAAATAGTGAGTTAAGATAACTTTTAAAAGAATAAAAATCTAAATATGAATGTTTTATGTCTTTTTGTTTAATCTCTGTAATCCTTGGTCACTGATATCTAACTACTTTTATTATTTTCTCGATAAGGTATATGTAGATATATTTCAATATTCAATTCAATTAATAATATGAATACTTTTGATATAGTAAGGGTAAAAATTGTATTACATGTTGTTCGAAGTCATTCTATTTATATTTATTATGTTTGGACTTATACTTATACTAAGTAGTCTAAATAGATTCAGATAATTCCAATTAATTTCTTAATTGTGGTTTGTAAGTTGATTACTGTATATACATAGTCTCTTAAAGTATTCAATTTTGTCGAAATATTGAGTTGTTGAGAAATAGTTTGGATACTTCAGACTTCAATTAGTTTATTCTCCCTGACTTGTAATAAAAGATGGAATAATTTTCTTAACTACTTTAGTTTTCTCAAATTTCAATTGTTTTCTATTTTTATTGTTTCACATCCTTAACATGATGGTTGCTTTTTGTCCTAGTGATTTTAGAGGAAAAGTGGTCTTTGCTAAATTTTAAACGGGATAACTTTAAAAACAAAGTTTAATGTGAAATTTGATGTGTAGACTATACAAGTGTAAACTTAAGTTGGAAGAATTTTAATTACTAATGATAGTGTTAAAGTGTGCATGGGTCTACATAATTGAATATGCTAAATTAATATGTAATTAAAATTGTATATAAAATTTTTAGGTAAACTATTACTTTGTTTCGATAAATAGTTTTGGGGTTATTTGAAAACCTATCACATCACATTTCTAGTATATTAACATATCTCAACACTTAACTTTTATTTAATATACAACTATGTCATATAAAATTAAAAAAAATATATTTTTCAATTATAGAGAAAATAAATATAAAAAACATTTTTAAATAACCATAGTAACAAATCACTCATTTTTCAAACAACAAAATTATATTTATTTATTATAATTAATGGCATGTATGAAAGTTTCCCATAACTCACATATAGTATTAAGAGAATTAACAGTTTCAAATAATAAGTAATACTCATTACTGTTTATAATAGTATAGCAAGTATGTAATTATTAAAATAGCTTTTATTTATCCATCTATTCCAAACATAAATAATAAAAACTAAAGTAATTTTAAGGAAATATATGTATATATACCTATATATATATATATGTATATGTATATATATAAGAATTAAAATTGATTACTTTTATAATAATTAAAACAAAATAAGAAAGAACTATTTTTAAAAAGATCAATTTTGAGTTTTGTACTGTTATCAAAACCAAAACAGTTGTACTCTCCAATAAATTTTATAAAACAAAACTTGTAACGTCATTTAATATAACTACATCACTAATTGATTAACATGATAAACAAAATTAATTATTAATTTTTTCTTAAATTTATTTACATTTAAAAATTATAATTAACATTTAGAGGTACTTTTATTTTTTTTAAGTATTTTTATTAGTTTTATTAGTTTACCTGTTTGGCCCTTAGTATATTTGTTGAGTTTGAATAATCAAAATAAGTTTATAAATTTTTTTATAATGCAACTAGACTGTTAAAAAAACTTTAAAATATTAATATACTCCACTTATCCGTGTTTGATTTCACTTTAAATTTTAAACTAACGTATACCTGTAGTTTCTCCATTTTTAAATGTGAAGTTGAAGAAAGTTATTAAATTATTTTATGAATTATGTATTAAGTAATTAATAGATAAATAATAATATAAATAATTAAGCTTACTGTATAAATTTTTATTTTATTTTATTGACAAGAATATATTTAAAGACTGATAATTAATTATAATTAGAAATTTTTAATTAATTTAAAACGTCTTTATTTTTGTTTATAGACCAATTATTTAGTTCTACCTATTGTTTTAAGTTGGTTCTTATTTTTTCTTAGTAACGATCATTACATGGTAAAATATCTTCAACTAAAATTAAGATAAAATAAAATTAGCTTTAATAAAATATTATAATTTTATTATAGATAATATGTGTATTTACATGAGTCAATATGATTTTAGTTTTCTCTCTATGTATGAAGGTCTCTTTGTTGTTTGATGAATAGTAGTTATTCTCTCAAATGTCTCAATAAAAGAGTGAGTATAATTCTGCTAGATGTCAACTATTTATATAATTTCTATTTTCCTTTTGCCTAAACGGATCTAGATTAATCAGGTCCATATTTTTTTAATCACTGATTAGTTTTTGATTTATTAGTTATAATAATAATTTCATTTTAACGCAATTAACCTTATTATTATTCTTTCAAGTTCAGTTCTTATTTCGGTACAAGACCATTTATACCCTCAACAGTACAAAATGGTTACACATTTTTAAAATTAATACAATACAGGAACACCAAGGTGATAATTTATTTTTACTAAGAGAACATTTAGTTTAAGTAATTAAAAATTAAGTTAAACATTACTATGTAACTATAGATTTTTCTTAGACCATTTTCTTACTTTGTGATTTGAAACTACTGGTTAGGTAGTGAACATTGGTTAATCCCAATTGTTATGGAACACTAGTAGACATTTGCACTTAATTCCCTTTCCAAATTAACATTAAATACTCATTAGGTCATTGTAGTTCCACATAAAATCATTTTCCAACAGCACAATGATTTTTTCTACCATTCATTTTTTGTCCATACTTTTTAGCATAGGCTTTAACTTTAGTTTTGCCGAAATCTATGCCTCCCGTTAGACTTTAACTCCCTTGAGAAAGCTATTTATTTTATCTACTTCCTTAGTAATGCTTTTAAAAATCTTAGATAAACTAAAAATAATAATTTGTACCTCCTTTTATTTATTTTTTTTCCTCACAGAAGATGTTATTTATTATGAGAAAAAGAAGTGTCCTTTATCGGCACTTGTAAATTGAAGACAGTTATTCGGTATATGTTAGAGCTGCATAAGGAGAAAAAAAAAAATAGTAGAACTACTAAGTGCACATTATGCAGATTATGAATATAGTATTATATGTATTTGGCTGAAAAAGTGAACATCGCCGCATATGGAATAGTGTGGGACCGCCAGAATTTATTGGTCCTTTTCCTTAGTGTTGGTGCCAAACTTGTGAAATGAAAATGGAGTTGTAGCTGGTCACGTTTTATGGCCAACTAATTAATAATAAAGTTAAGCTGATTAAATCATGGAAGCATTGCTTTAACAGCAAATTAGGTGAATGAAAGTAACAAAAACCTAGGTAGCCCTCGATGAATCAAATCACGTTCTCATTTTCTTCTTGTTTTTCTTTTCTTCATTCTGCTCCCTTCAAGTCTTCTCTAGCAAACCACATTATTATTGCGCTTCTTAAAAGCCTAAATCGTGATCAAGTCGTTGTGGCTTTTCGCCTTTATCGCTTTGAACATGTCACTTTACCCATCAAAGAGTGTTTGAATGAATACAGTGGTGACAAAGGAAACATAGCAAATTGGTTTTCCTCACCTTGGTTTAAAGAAAGAGACATCACACTTAATTGCATAACAAGACATGGACTTTTTCATGAGTGACAGTTGTACGTTTCTTATTATGTCACTAGAAGCATGAGAGTTTAATTTGAACATCATATGTATATGCTAAGGTTAATTAGTGTTTGATATATGGTCATGGTGGATATATTGTGGAATTTCCTGACCTCAAAGGCCACCAGTTCCATCACACCCAGAAACTGAACAAAATTAAAAAAAAAAAAAAACATGATTGTGACATGCACAAGTATGATATCATAACTTTTATATGAGTGAATAAATGGTGGGTGATTTTTTGGGAGTCTGATAGGGGTATCTATATTTGGAATGTGAGTTTTAGGGATTGTGTGAGGAAGCATTCCTTTGGGGAATGACTTGGGCAGCCATGCAATGCAAAGGCATTACTATTTATGTGGAAGGCTTCACATGATGAACCACATGGTGTTTGGACAGTGATTGATCAGAGAGAATACGAATTTGCACACTGAGAGGAAGTGGGGTGAGGAGGGAGTATTTATTGAACCTCACCTAGAAGAGTAGAGGCAGGTGCAGTTGCATCTCACACATGGCCTTTTTTTATAGCTTTAGATTTTATTATGATATTGGGAAAATAATAATGGAGTTTGGGTGTTGAGAGGCTTTGACCACAAGGGAAAGTTTTGATTCTTGTACTATTCAACCCTTTGTTCTACTTGCTTGGAAGTGGGAAGAAAATCATGCAACGCAATGCATACATACACTTTAATTATTAGGAGTTTTCCAAATGATCAAACATTACTGCTGAGAAAGCAAATGCTAAATGGTAGACAAATAAACAGAAGGACAAATGAATATGTAGACAGATGCATTCGTTTACCTTGGTGTATATGTATATTCAGGCATTTTGTGAGGTCTTGGACCAGGTTCACTTTCTGGTTCTTTCTTCGTAAAAGATTGGAAAAGATGCCATACTGTGTTGAGTCGGTGTCTTGAAATTGTAGGGAAGTTTTCATGAATTTCGGATGGTATGGCATGGTGGCACCTTACCCGGTTTCTTGGTTTTTTTTAACTTTTCTCTTTTGCTGGACCATGCTTCTGAAAAGGTCAATTAATCGTATATGTAAAGTGTTGGTCACCCTCCCTGCCTTGTCCCCATTCATAACTTATAGCATGTCCTAGGAGAACACGTGTTTTTTACAAACAAAAAGCTCAAACGTTTAACAACAATATCCAATCTCATCTGGCTACATGTCAAAATTATCTGAGACAGAGTTCTAACATGGTTTGAATTTCGACTCTCTCAGCTATCATCATCATCTGGGTGTAAAGATAAATTCAATTTTCTTTATAGTGAACAAAATGAGTAGCAATTAGGATGTGTTGTTTGTTATTTACTCAAAGGAACTTGAGGTTAATTTCTCCATCAGTTCCAAACAGTTGCTACTCAAATTGATAACTAGAGACAAAACTCGTGGAGCCTTATACACCACCTTAACTTAACTAAGGTTGAGGAGTGTACTGCAAGAGAGACCATTTACCACGCAATAATGAATATTGTGGCATGGAACATGATTATGATGTCGACAACCATAAGTTTCTTGAAACGCTCAAATCTTCATCTGTTATCATTTTCTAAACTCAATGTACACGCGTAGGAATTTTGGAAAACAAGACTTTGTAGGTCATAAATATATGCTCCAACTTATTACTAGCTTCCTAGTTAGCACCTTTAACCGTTGAAATGTTGGATGAATGAATGAATTAAACGGTTAAAGCTTATAATATTAATGTAATGAATTATCATCTTCTGCAGTTGAAATAGAGGATGTCAAGTACACTATTTTTATTTCATAAATATATAATTGTGTGTCCTTCTACTTATAACTTCTTTGCAGTTTCTGTTGTACCTTTTCCTCTGCAGGATATTTCCGTTCATTCTATTTAATTATTAAGCAAATTTTTAACATGATTTGAATCCCTCGTCATCAATTTCCCATCTCAACCATCACACAGTAAAATCTGTATGGTACAAAAGTTCGTTTTGACATGGAGTGTCTCTTGCATATTTGGGTTAAAGTTTGTAAATTTGAGTTTAAATTATAATTAAATTTGTAAAAGCATCCTAAGTTCTTTTTTACAAAACTGGTTTTTAGTAAGAAAATTAATGTGTAAACATACTTTTGAGAATAACTAAACATATCACCAACTCTAATTTTCTCTTTATATAAAGGTGTGAAAGCTGAATAGAGAATCCATTTCAAATGAAGTACAGCATAACTAACTTGTTACACCCGTTTTACTTTTACATCTTCATTGGTTCAAAAGCTCATGTCTGAAAACATCTCCAAGCTTCAAAGATTCCGATTTTGCATCTACCTTAAAGGTACCTTGTATAGCAATATTAGTTAACCCTTTTGTTCTTCTTAAAAGTGAAAAGAAAGACAAGAATCCAACACCTTGAATCTTTTCTTTTCTTTTTTTCTTTATACTCTCTACGTCACACTCATGGGATAAACCAACTATTTCAGCAAAGCAACTTAAAATCAGAAGTTCTATACTTTCAAATCCCCGAAACATGACGACCAACATGACTAAATTTAAATTTAAGCTTTGATAATTTTCAAACAATTCATTAACCTTTACCCTCAACAAGATACATAACAAAGGTTTTCCGGCTAACTTACAAATGATCCTCCCTTAAAATATCACTCAAAAAATGAAAAATGATCATCTGTACAATATTTATCACACCAGAGTAAAATTCAAAATAAGTAAAACCACATATGAACTATTTTCTCTTTGAACATCTTAAAGATGCACTTCCACCAAAAAAATACACATATGAACTATAAACAGATTATTGACTGCAATTTACAATAAGAATACCATGCAATTCAGCTTCTCATAAGGCAAAAAGGTGTCATAGACTGTCATTGTTTATCTTGATCTCTATAAGTTCCTCAATAGGTTGACGGCATATAGGACACTTATTTGATTGAAACCGCAAAGCTTTAGCACACTCACTGCACATACACTGGAAAGTACAACATATGTTATCCCATAAAATCAAAGTAGTGAAATAAATGAATATAATGCAGCATAATACACATATGCACATGATGTGAAATAACGATGAAAAGAAAGGATCTCTACTGAACAATTATTATATTCCAGCAAACCAGAAGAAAGAGAAGCACTAAATATCAGATTCGTCCGTGGTATAGTTTTGACAAAAATAAATGCGTTCTACAATTTGAAATAATCAATTAATGATCAAATGAAAGCTAGCAAGGTTGGAACTTTGAAGCCATATCGAAGAGGGGGTGAGGTGATAGGAGAGGATCAGAGGAAGAAAAGAATTATTCAGGTAATATAAAGATCACCAAGAAAACCATGATAGTCTTTTAGAAGTACTAACTACGACATTTTTTTTTCTAAATGCAAACTATTTTGCAGAATTAGAATGATGATAAGATTGAGTGCATGAATCATCATTAATGAATCACTCTACGACCTTAAGATGTATTTATTGCTTGAAACTTAGCATGAACATTCAACGACACATACAATTTGCTTTGGCAAGATATCATACCATATGTCGGCAGGGCAAAACAGCAATGTCCTTGGGTTCAGTCATGCATATTACACACTCCTTCCCGCGATCATTATCATCAAAATCTGCTGTTGCTGAACTTCCTATTCCATATAACTCTCTGAGCTCATAACGAACATCATCTATCCACAGAATCTGCCTAACTACTTTTACCAGGAAAGGACCAAGATCATTGCTTTTCTCTAAGACAGCTTGAGTTATTTGCATGTGAGGGGATGCATCCAGTACAGAAATACTATTAGTTTCAGCACATATGACAAGGGGAAATACATCTTCTCCGGGTGAGGGTCGAGAAAGATCATCCAACTCAAAAAAGCCTAGGTCAATGCCTGTTCCTGAAGGCTGACAAAATTTCTGGCCAGCCCCTTTTCGAAAGGGGAATGTGATTGGCTCAAACAAATCAGGAAATAGTGGATTAAACTTACATTTTTCTTCTTCTTTGGCTAAGTAGAAGATAGTAATGCTGTCCATTACAAAAGTAAGAAATAAAAAAAGTTAGGCAAGCAAAAAAATTCCATCATAAACATTTAATATTCATTCCATGTTCAAACATTCTCTTTCCAGAACAATCAACTTAAAATAATCAATCAAACAAACTGATCACAGCTCTAATCCAACGTGCTCTCATTGGCAAGTGAACATGTTCAGGTAAGTCAGCCAATGCAACATTGTTTTTCATACTTTGAAATGAAACTTGTAACAACCAGAGCATGCGCAACTGATTTATTGGATTAAAGTCTAACTAAAAGCAAGAATTATGCACGTCTCTAGTAAGTAGATATTATTTTGAATGATAAAATACAATGACACCGGAAAAATCTAAAATTTATGGGAAGGAAGAGAGCGAGAGAAGCGAGATTACCTGCCATCAAAGAGGGCATCGAAATCAAAGGAAATCAAGTGATGATCTGGATTGTTAGGATCTAGACAGAGGCGTAGAGTGTGTTTATGCAAATTGACATCGTTCCTTATCTTCTTAGTGGTTTGATGATCAACATAGGGTGGTGGCGAAACATGAATTTCAGTTCCCCCCTCATTTGCATACAAGGGCTGCTGATGAAGCATTACAGAATTGGCAGTGTAGCCATTGGGGTAATACTGAGGAGGAGGACCCACATAGCTGGTGGTGGCAGAGGTAGAAGCAGAAGGGTTGGTTGGGGTGATAAAGTAACCCTGTGGAGGTGGTGGTAGTGGTGGTTGCAGAAGCGGCGGAGGGTAATAGTAAGGAGGTGGAAGATGTGGAGGATGAGGATGAGGATGAAAGTAAGTGCCTCTTCTTCTTCTTCTGTTATTGTTACTCCATGAAACTCCCATCTCAAATTCAGAACTAAGAACAGATTGTGGTGTTTTGGGAAAGAAAGGAAGATGAAAAGAATGGGTGTGAGCAGATCCGGTGATTCTTAGGAGCTGCCATTGCTGGCACCATTCATCACATTATTCTCTTCTCAACCAATCACCATTTTTTAGTACCTTACTTTCCCTTTTACTTGGATCTTTTACGAACTCCACTATCCATATTTTTAATCATTTTTGTTGTCACTACTTAACTCTAAACAATTTCTCCATCATACCACAACCTCAATCTTCTCCCTTCCTTTCTTTCTTATTTCTCTTGTTATTAGTTTTTCAAATAAATAAATCAAATAGAGATTAAAATACATAAGCTTTTCTAGAAAAAAAAAACTGAAATATTTTTGTATAAAGCACTGTTAACTCATACGTAAAAGTGTCTTTGTAAAATTTCCCGAAATTATAATTTTTATTGTTGTTGACGCTACTATCATAGGTGATCATTTCTTTATAGTTTGGTGCATCAACCCTTCATTCCTCTAACTGTCACCGTGTGCCTTTATTGTAAATTTTGTTCTCGTTGCAGTTCCCAGTTACCACCACTACTGTTCTGTTAGATTAGATGTTTTAAACGAGGGATGATATTTGACACTGAAAAGAGTGACTTACCTTCTTTTATACCAAAAAAATAATATTATTTTATTAAAAATATAATATTTTATTATAAAAATAAGGAGTGAGATGGTGTAATTTTGATACAGTATTGTCAAAGTAGATTTATTCGTTTTCAATTAAGTTGGTTTCTCTTAATTTTTTTTATAATGTGTTCAGTTTTAAATTATATTGTGATTTTTTTATTGATCACACAACAATCCTAACCCTAAAAAAAATATATTCTTTTATTTTTTTTAAAAGTTCATATTTTAAGTTGTGTTATTAAAATTAAAAAAAAAACATGCAAACTCAAAATTATGAGACTTAAAATACTTTTGTAATTTTGATATTAATATATGATACATTGAAATAAAAATTGTTTGTAATAATCGGTTTATTGAAAATATAAACTTAGTTTGTTTGCTTAAATTTATTGATAACTTTACATTTGAGGTTTAATATAAAGATTAAGTATTTACTTCAAACATAACATTTTTAATGATATCAATGTAATTAATTTCACTGAATGCTTATTTTTGTATGTCATCTAAATGTATTAATTAGGTTTCTGTTGAAGTGAAGTGTAATAAATAAACTAGAATAAGTGTAACTAATATGTAATATGAACTTATGTTAAAGAGATCAAGGCTGTTCGAGAAATTATGTTTAACTAATTCATTAGTACATGAACTATATTTGATTTAAGGATTAATTGCTAATTTCAAGTTTTGACTTCAATGTCATTAATTAAGATATTAATGTAGTATGACGTTAATGTCATAAATTAAGATATTCTGCATGTCATAAAAAAAATCAAAATATTTAAATTCATTGCTTACTTTTTCATCATCATATCTGAGGGTTTAAGGAAGATAAACCCACAATTCAAAGGAGTTCATATAACATTCTCCAATTCACAAACAGCAGAACAGAAGCAAAAACTCCATCATAGCAAAAAACACATCAAGTGTGATCAGCAAGTTCATTCTGATGTTATCAATGCACTGAGTAAACACGTGATCATGAACAATTGAATCACACAACATGGGAGGAGGAATTGAAACCCAATGTGAAACAAAGAAAACAATATCTAACTCATGACAAACAAACTTGAAAAATATGCTCAGAAGAAGGAGATTCAAATTCAGCAGAAATCTGGCCTTGTTCTCTTCCGAACTGATATAGAGCCTCTCTGATGATCCCAGAAGACTTTGATCTCAGAAGAATCCCTCAGATCCTCGAGGCTAATATACTGCTGCTTAGCCATCCTTAAGGAATGACAAGCAGTGTCATGAATCCAAATATAAGGGTGACATGTTTCATCATAGTAATACAATAAACTCTTCAAGCTCCCTCCAACACTGCCACTCCTTCCAGGCATGTAAGCCTTATATATGCTTTTACATTTCAGTCTTTTAGAAGACCCTGGCTTCAACGTGTGAATCTTCTTCAGTATTGATCCCACCCTTATTTGCAGCTCCACTGGCCGATCACTCAGGTTCCATATCCTTGTCCCATACCCAGAACTTTGAGTGTGATCTCTACAACCATCAAAGCAGCCACCCAAAGATAGAAGGTTAAAGCCTTGAACTTTTCCCATGAGGGATGCTTGAACTGCTGCTTGCTCTTGATCACCAACTTCCAAGCAATATATGTTCTTGTGTGATAGAAACTTCACTATGTATATAATATAACCAGCCGATAAATTATGCTTTTTGAGATAAAGTTTAGTTACTTTGCAAACCTAGGGTTTTCTCAATGGAAAGAATCTGTAGTAACCTTGCACTTTAGACTCCTTACAAGGACAGAATATTGTTTCGCCCTTCCATCAAGGAAGTGATAGGGTCCTTAGACGCCAAGATTCAACAAGAAGACAGTGGAAAAGTTCATTGGCACTGAAAAAATTATATAAAAATTGCTAGAATAGCTTTTGCTTTTGTTTAGTTGGGAAAGAAAAAGATGGTGTTTTGGCATTTGACAACAGTAGTACTCATTCAAAGATTCATGATGAGGTCTCATGATGTTGCCTCACCTTTATTGCGAGGGAGGGTTGCTTTTGATTCAATCCAAGTTGAATAAATAAGATTAACCACAATAAGCAATTATTTTCTTTTCTCTTAACCCTTTACTTTGTGGTCAAGTTCTCTTCGGAGTGAGAAAAGAACCTTGTAACGAGCATGACCCGAGACTGTTGGTTGGAACAAAACATTGAAGGGTAGTTAGTTTTGGTTGTTGTCAGTCCTATTCTGCCAGTACAAAAATAAAAAACATTGGAAAGCTAATAACTTGTGTTGTGTCTGTACAAATTTATTTACTTTGCTTCATAGATGTACAATAACAACAGTCAGAGACTTTTCTAACTAGGATATAGTTGACTATAAAAATCAAATGATGTCATAATGTTATTGTAAGTCATAAACAAATTATCTGACATCAAAGCTCTTAATTGCGTTGTCTTTAGTTTTTCTTAGTCTTCAATCTCTTTGTAACTGCCTCTAACGACTTGACTACCTACACCACATTCTTATATTTTCCTTGTTGAGATTTCTCTGTCTTCTCTTACAAGCCGAAACTACTCAAGCCATCATTCTCCATATCTTGTACAGTAAAAAAGAAATGAAAAAGAAATAACTAGGTAGGTTAAATATCCATAAATAATAGTAAAATTTTCATTATTCTTTGCTTTGTGAGATATATAGTTATGAAAATACTACTTAATATTTAGTAAAACAGAGTAACATAATTGAAATTATCATCCAATAAAAAAATTACCTTTATTGACTTTTACAAAAGTGATCTACACGTTATATCACCAAAAATTTAGAATTTGATTAAGAGTATGGCATTGTTTTACAAATTATTGTGATTAGATGCATAGCTATTAAAATCATTAAATATAGTTAGGACAAAATGTTAGGTGAATAAAACAGGTAAAGTACAAAGGTTGGAGAGACTTATCGCACAATACACTTTTATTTCAGAACAAACAAATCTTAATGATTAGATCGTAATATAATCGTCAAAATGGGGTTCTGTCCTTATTTTATCATGCATAACATCATGTATGAACATTCAATTTATTCCGATCAGTCTCATAACTCCTGAATCGAACTACTTATTTGCCATCTTAGAAGTGTCCCAATAATAGCAATATTAATAGGAGTGATTCAAGTCAAAGCAAAGAAGAATATTGGTTCACCAAGCATCTGAACGTTGAATTCAAAGTAAGAACACAATGTAATACGATGAATTAGTAAGGTTTGTGCATACAAAATTGAAAGAGTAGAAAAAATTAGGGAGAAACGACATCAAGTCACAATCCAGAGTAAAAAAGTGAAAACCATAGAATATGGTGCACTTTTCTGCCGATAGACAAATTCAATAACCTCATCTTGATTGCTTGATTAACCATTTATGTCACCAACTACATTTCTAATGCCAAAACTGTACAAATCACAAATAAGCAGCAGCTACTGTTTAAAATAAAAGAATAGCCTCTTAAAGGAGGGGTGGCGAAAGAATTTACACAGTAGAATTTACTTTTCATGATTCTCTTCAACCTGATCTGTCTTATTTATGAGAGGCTGATTGAGATCTACTGAAGCTTCAGTGGCAATTGATAACGCTGGTGAAGATGCACTGTCATCCATATCTTCACACTCAGCCAAGGCTTTGTCTAAAGCAGACTTGGCAACTTTTGTAACCCAAATCATGAGAACCACTGCCCATAGCCAAAAATAATATTTCAGCCAGGCATTAATCAAAGAAAATAATGAACTCTAGGTCTTAAACAACTTTTCCAAGCTCAAAACTCTCCACTTTCATTACGTTCTATAATCAACTGTGGATTCTCCAATCTTATACTTCTGTAGTTATCACCACATCAAACACATTACATTACACATTAATTCTAAATAACAGTAACATTCTAATAAAAGAACTGATCTATGTGAAAATCTTGTTTCCTAACACAACTTGCCACTTTTCCCACCAGATCACACTCCCATATATTGCTGAAAATCCAAAGCGATATAAGCATAAACCAGCTAAGGAATTGACACAACAACTAAACATTTATGTAAAATGAGATAAATGATGGTGTGCGATCTCTGGTTTGCCTGCTAAAGCTTCAAATTCATTTTCTTCTGCCTGGCGCTTAAAATTTAATAAGCAAAATATGAACGAAACAACAGAGCTGCTGGACAGAGTATGCAAGTCTTGTTAAAATCCACTAAGCTCACAGCAATTGCAGCTGAAAACAAAAACTAGTATACAGAGCAACAAAACCTCAGATGCAAAGAAAAGAGGAGTAAGGCCTACAGGAGACAGAGAACAACTTCTGGATAGAGCATGTTAGTTTCTGATAAGGCTCCTAGGCATTGACAAGATGCTTATGGGCCTAATATACTTGAGAAAACTGAAAGGCCCAGCATATGGCACGTTTACACTAGGAGAAAGAGAGTAGGGCCCAGTAGTGGAGGGAATGAGAGTTAGTTAGTGAATGGGTGAGATGGCATAATGGATGTGTAATGGGAATTGGTATATGAGGAGATAGGGGAGTGGGGAGAGGGGAGAGGCAGGCTGGATTATTGTTAGAAATCTGTTAGGAAAATATCTTTCTCTGAGGAATCGTGGACTCTGTTCTCTTCTTTTTTTCCTGCTTATATAGCCATAGAGCTCACGTAGTTTTCGCACTACCAATCATATAACTTCTGATATTCGTGTTTCTATCAGTTTCACATTCTATGTTTGTGGGGAAACTACATAACTTACCAGATATCACCAAGCCAGCAATGATCCAAGGCTGCATCCAAAAGACAAATAAATATATGTTACATATGAGATAAAGCTCACCTATTTGATTTAATCAAGATAATTAAAGGTGTTGGATATCCACATTGACTAGAGATATAGTTAAATTATAATATATATGTGGGTGTAAATCTTATCTTACCAAGCCTGGTAAAGTGAGGTTGAGTAGGCTTAAAGTTCACTATCTAAGATGATATCAAAGCTTATCAAAAACCTATCCTAACGAAGGCCTCTTAGATGTTAATATATGGAATAAGGCATAGTTTTTCATACCAAATGAGTCTTAGAGAATTCGCCCCAACCACGTGTCACGTCTGATAGATCCTTGAGCGTAGTTCCAACATATACAAGAGCAAGTGTTATTGGCTGCAACAATAACAATAAAACATTTCAAAATCCAGAGTAACGCAAATAGTGATATACTTACTAATACTCTACAAACATCAAACTTAAATGCCTGTTCTTAATAGCTTAATTTAATGTACTTTCTTCGTAGAACATAAGTAGTTAACATATAAATCACAAGGATGATTACTTGTTGAATGCACTTGTTGATCCAATATTAACACATTTATCTTTTAAATCAATTGATCTCGAACTTTCAATATTTTTACACATCATTTTAAAGTTCAACAATATCCACTATTCATTTCTATGGACAACATGCTCAAATGTGGCACAGCAACTAAAGGTACCATCATTTGCACTCCTATTTGTAATGCATGAAAACAGAAATTCATTGCTAAGGGTAAAGCCCCTACACAATTGATCATAGATAAAGAAGATACCATCATTCCCAACCAGGAAGTCAGTGTGTATTCCCCTAATGGAACAGGAGTCACAGACAGGAAGTAATTTAGTAAGTTAAATGGTACAAAAGGTGCAAGTCGAAGGAGTAACGAAATCTGTAAAGAAAGATAGAGAAATTAAACATTCAGATATTCAGTTGAGAAAAAAAGAAAAAATGAACACGATATCATAAAAATATGATTAAGCAAAAATCTAGCACGATAATAGCCTTCCTAAGCAATTATTAGTATTCATAATAATAGCCTTTCTTGTTTGTTTTAACAGGCAATCAAACTTATGCATCATAATTTCTGACATGTTATAGTATACATAACTTCATGACCCACTTGCTCTTCTTGAGCCATATCAGAAACAAGAATTCCAAACGGACAAAACAAGAAAAAAACAAGTGGAATATTATGAAAAAACATCAAAAGCACGAAAACTTAAAAAAAAAAAGTTCTTACTGAATGTTAGAGATGTAATAAAATCATTCAATTATTGGGTCTACAAACCTTAAAGCCAGATTTCTGAATTGCAATTGTTACTGATCTAAACTGAGGATAATCCTTCAACCTTGAAACAACAAGTGATTTTGCAATCTGCATAGATAGAAAAATATAGGAATAACCTCAGGAAAGAAAGAAATATATCATAATACAGAAACAAGTGGACCAAGACCAAGAAGCAGCAGAATTGGAAGGCTGAGAAAATTTCAAGAACAATGCAAATGAAGAAAGGCTGACGGATAAAGTGCATATTGTACTACTTGAGAAAAACTTAAATTCATAATTTTTTCCATATAGCAACTAGGAAACTGAAAAGTGAATCAATCATGCCATAACTCTATTTTTCTTTAATTTAAAAAAAACACTAATAAATGTAAAACTAGAAAACTTACTGTTCTGCCAAGAAGGAAGGCAGCTACAGCACCAACGGTTGAACCAATAGAGTCAGCAATGAAGCCAATTGGAAGGCCAAATAGATAACCACCCCCAAGCTGAACAAAAAGTATAAGGTAAAGTGACTCAACAAATTATTTCTGTCTTTGTTTTATTAAGTTTACTTCTTCATCGGTTATATTGCAAAGGAGATGTAATGAAACAATAGAAATTACGCTTTGTTATACAATAGAAATTATAAACGAATCATTTAAGAAGTAATGCAGGTGTTTGGAACATACATCAAACTATGGACACAAATATATTTTATAGTAAAAATAATAGTACAATGAAACAATGTCGCCTAATTTGTAGAACTTAAACAGGTAAATGGTGACCCCTGATAAATTCAATTTAAAAATTTATAAGTTCTTAAAGATAAGAATCACAAATACAAAACAATTTTTTATAGAACAATTATTAGCGAAAATGCAGACAGGCCAGAGTTCTTATACAGGTAATTGACAATTCCATATTCTAAAGAAGTACAAATTGAGGAATCAAATATTCTTACAGTAAGTACAGCGGCTGGAACTGCCAAGATAGTCAATGGAATGTAAACAGCTATCCTGAAAATGATCAGACAAACATAGGTTCACAAATTCACTTATTAAAGTCAGTTGTTATCTTGATATATTTTAACATGCTCATTTGTACATGTGTACATATGAAATTCCTTTCCACGATACTATGAATAGCATAAAGTCTATCATGAATGAAAGCACATGACAATCTCCTGTAAAGATGACCTTTACAAATTGCAGACCAAACTAAAGCAATTACATGATGGAAACAAGTATCATGATTATGAGATTCTAAAAAAACAAAAGGTGATATTCACCAAGTGAAATTTTTAGTGGTCAATTGTTAAAATAGACTTACAGAGCAAGTGGACCCCATGGCCCAAGATTATTATCAATCCACACCAATACGTCCTTCAGAGTCTGTTGAGCAAAAATAGAGGGTAATAGATTCAAAATCTCCACGCAACCGGAACTGTTGGGAAAGAAAATTCAAATGCGGTGCTCGAAATGAAGAATACAGTAAAAGTGGCACTGTAAATTGTATGCATGAACAGGGGAGTGGGGATTCCCATTAGTAAAACAAACTCATTATCGTCTATTCTTTCCCGCTTTTCACAATAAGAAACCAAACCAAATTCAAACAAAATCTCCATTTTCTAATGATCCTCCAATTCTAAATATTGCACAAGGTGCTACTTAAATTATCCCTTGATTGAAATTCTTGTATGCAAACACCCCTTCAAGATTTTCCTCATGTGATTGATGCGAAAATCATGAACAAAGCCACAGACACAAGGTAATTATTCCAAGAGCAGTGTCAAGGAAATTAATCAATTGAACAGAAATGCACCCACCCCATTTCAAGTTCAAACAGAAAGAACTAAAAGAGCTAGATATTTTGTCTTGTGTAGGAAAATAGAAGAACCCAGAAGTGAAATTGGATTAAAAAAAGAACCTTGTCAACTGGGAGAGTTAAACAAGCAACAACAATGGCGGCAAGGAGGAGTAGCAGAAGAGAGATGTTGAGAGCAGAGGTCCACGTGAAAGACATGGTCCTTGGTTCATTCACGCCAAAGGGGGAAAGGGTTGAATCATCATTTAAAGTTGTTACCTTTGATCTTATCTCATCATTCTCTCTCACTTTGTGTCTCCAAAAATTAATTCTTGAACAGCACAGAATATGACCCCGACTTCCCTGTCTCTGTAAGTTACTCACTGCTCTCTCTTAATACACTACCCCACTATTTCTTATTAATTTCATGATAATGATGTTTTGGATTATCAACATTTTATAAAGTCTAGAATTTAAACCTACCATCCCATCTTTAATCTAAGATATATTCATTTTTAGAATAAATTGATAGTATTTTTATAAGATATTGTATAATGTTTATACAATGTTATTTTTTTTTATTTCTATTGAATACAGTGAATATCCAATTTTTTTTATTAACAAGTAATGAGAAGAAATTTTCAAAATATTAGTCATAAATATTGATAATATTATTTTAAAAATTCATTAAAATCAACTAAATTATTATTTTTATTAAGATTTTGTAATTTTATTAGAAGTACCTCATATTAGAGATAAAGAAGTTTTCGCAATTAAATGAAATATGCTTAGATTAAAATAGTTGACCACTTATGTCATTTTCATCAAATGTTATATTTTAAGAAAAAAGGTAACTTTTTGAAATTGTTAAATTTAATTTTATATCTATACACATTAAATCCTAATAAAATTTAACAACAATATCTACACATTAAAGTATAAAATAATTTAAATTAACGTATATTAGAGAAAACCAACAACTTTTTGTTGTTTTTGCGCCCCCAACAACATGAATGCTAACAAGAAATGTAACTCAAACTAATTGGAGATCTTAACTATGTTCTGTTGTTGCAGTTTTGGATATGGGAGCTGAGTGTGACATGGTAGTAGTGCATTTTTTCTATGCTTTTTAATGAAAGGATTCTTGGTTGTTTCATTCATTGAATGTCTCTTGTCAACAACACTTTATTTTGGGCATAGTTAGTTAAATGATTTTATTATTTATAAATGGGTGACTGAGAGCAGTACAAGTATATCTAATGTGTGTATTAGTAATAAATAATATGAAATAATAGTTAAAGTTGAAGTTTATTAGGTGTGATCCACTGTTTGTATAATTGTATCCCATTTCCTGGAAATATCTCTGACAAGGTAACTATCTACAGAAGGACAGAAATAGAAAGAAGATGGACCATAAATAGGGTCAATTATTGAAGCGGCAGAACCGTCAATAATCAATGGACTGGTGCCAGTGTTATCACAGCCACACTCACAGTTCAACCCTCATGTTGCTATTTTTATCCTTTAACTAAAAATTCAATGTATGTTATAAGTAGATATAATTTTAATTCCATTTTTGATCTTGCTATTAGAAGTATCTTTCAGTCACAAGAGAAATGACAGTCTTGTTATGCAAATCTTAAAATAGATATACTTTTTTTATATTTTTAATCAATGATATTTGTGATGTTTTAACTTTAAAATCATAGTGTTTGTAAGAGTATTAAGTTTAAATAGATTGTATAGTGTCTATTTCTTATATTTTTGTAAATGAATATTTGTGTTAATTCATGTATTTGTGATGTTTCTGAAATTAGAGAAACATATAAAGTTTTAAAAAGATGAATTGATTATTGTTATCTGTTTATTTTTGTTTTATTAAGTGAATTCGGTAATTGGTGTTATTTGTAAGAAATAAAAAAAATCAATAAAATAAAAATATGATCGTGAAGTTTTATATTAAAAAGTTTTTTTAAATAATTTTTTAAATATACAAGATTAAAATGAAAGTTATCTTAATACATTAAAGATGTACTAAAAGAACTTGTATCAAAAGAAAAAAAAATTGACACGATGAACAAATTAAAAAGTATCATATTTCTAAGTCTTTGAAATAAGAGGTTAGAAATATGGATAAAGTTAAGTCATTCTATATAATAAAATCTATATAATAAAATCTTTTAACATATAGAGATTTTGTTTTGAAATAACAATAATATTTGTTCAACATGATAAAATCAAAAATAATAATCAAGTAACTAGTAGATTTTAATAAGATATTAAATAATATTAAAAATATTGAGGTGAGACATGAAGATCAATATGGTTAATATTTGATTTGAGGCATAACAGATAAAATTTCGAAAGTGTTTTTAATATGGTTAATAAGTTCATAGTATCTTCTAGACATATTTATTATAATACTTTGCAATGGGTATTGAAATATTTAAATGAAATATTATTGTTTAGATTGATATATAAACAATTTACCCACGACAAAAAAGTCATTGAAAGATGTATAGATACAGATTTTATAGAGAATGTGAACACTTAAAAATCTATTTCAGGATATGTTTTCACGTTGTTTAGAACTACAATTTATTAAAAGTTAACTTTGCAAACAATATTACCTTTATTTACTAGCAATACAAAGTATATTGCATTTATAGAAAGGGTAAAGGAGACCTATGATTAAAAAGGGATTATAGGAGAATTATGATTTGTGAGAGACTATTATTCCTTGCAATAATCAATCATTCATATACCTAATTAATTATCAAATATACACCATGAGAGAATTAAACAAGTTGACATTAGACTGCAATTGCTTAAAAGGTTTTAAAAAATTTGGATTATGAAGATAACTTTATGATAGAATTATATATATAAAATTTTTATAAAGATTAATATTCAAAAAGTTATTTAAAGCGGATTAATTTTTCATTTTATGATAAAAAATAGATGTTTAGGAAATTCTTTTATATTTGGATACTAAGTAACGAATAGTGATATTTTTGTTTCTAAAATTATGATAGACTGTATTGTCATTAAGACTTTCTATTTTAACAATTCTTTATTATTTCTATTTCTATTTATATATAAAAAAACGTATGTTTAAAAAAAGAGATGCTTTTATATAAAAACTTCTCTGATACAATTTCTTTCTTTCTTTTATTCTTATTCTTGTTTTTTTTATGATTGCAAACCCAACTATTGTTATATTTTATGTTTAAATACAATCACCTCCTTATTTTATTTTAAATAATATATTTACTTTTTCTCATCCTCAAAATAATAATCTTTCAATGATTTTAAAATTAGAAAGAGTGTAAATCTCATTCTGTATAACCTAAAAATAATAGACGTGATATTACTTTGTTATAGAATATAAATATTATGAAATTCAATTTAGTCCCATATTTAAATTTTAAACATTATGTATTGTGAGTTAAGACATATATTAGTAAAATTATATGTTAATGTCACAAAATCATTATCATTATAATATTTCTTAACTTCATTTAATATATTGTATTGAAGTAATAACATTCAATTATTACCATATTTTATACAACTTAATTATTACCAATTCAACTACTATATTGATTGCAAGAAAATGTTTTAACATACAAGGAGAGTTCCATAATTTTTAAAACCATTTTTACCCTCTTTCTCTCATATCAAACAATTCAAATTAACTCTATCCTCCCTTCCATAACAAGCCACAGCTTGTGGACAAGAAAAAAAAAAAATGGTAGTTGCAGAAAACCAGAAACAGCAGACTGTCTAATGGACCATGAACAGGGATAATAAAAAATTATTGGAGCAGAACCACAAATAATTAATGGACCAAGGGCAGATGAAGTTGAGTCATCCATGTTCATGGTAGAAACATGGCAGAGTAAAAGCTAAAGAGGTGCATGTGTTAGAGATATAACTAAGTCATAAGTTTGGTATAAGTTTGCTGCAATAATTAATTGCAACCTTCCACTGGCAACAAGAAAGTCATAATTATTACAGTCATCAATTTTCATATAATATAACTAAGTAACCACAAACCATAAAGATGGCTACATAAGAAGAGATAATCAAAATAAAGAACAATCTTTGAATGATACTATTGATCAAAGATGGTAAAATGTGTTTTGAGGAGTTAAAATCTCCTGCTAATCTACAAGTGGAACAATCTCAGGTATACATTAAACAAAAATATATGAGCAAGAAAGAATACCAAATCTAACTACATAGAAACAACAATACCCCAAGCATAGTGGACACCACCTTAATAGCTTACAACCAAGCAAAAAATGTGCACAATTCCATAGGGTGTTCATACACCTGTTTGCTTCAAATGCTATCTTGCACATAGAGCATTGAGAAGAACATGAGATAACATAAGGTCCACGAAATATTGATGTCCAATTTGGCCATCTCTCCACTTCATCTTTGCTGGAGCTCTTCCATAGTGTACTCCATCGTTACACCGGTTATCAAAATGCCATGGAAATGTCATATCAAAGTTATCAATCACACCAGATACAACTCCTGCTTGCTTCAGTTTCTCCAACAACACACCATTGAAAGCCTCCATCTTGTTAGGATTGAAAGCTAGTGACCTTGCATATCCACCAGTTGCAACCGTAGTCCGGTAAAACACTCTTGGCCACGCCAACCCTCTTTGCTTCACTGTCTTCATAACATCTGTCCAAAAGGATGCTGCATAATCTGCTCCAACAGAGAATGCTCTTATGTTGCGCCAGTGGACGCCATCATGCAGGCCAGAATTCATGATCACAGCGTCAGGAATGGTATCTTCTGTGAAGTATTTCTTTAGCAAATTTTGAAACCCTTCATCTCTCAGAGAATCCAACCCCAGATAGTTTTGCGTTTCATTCCAATGCCCGTTGAAGATGCTTGTAATCCTAACTGTTTGAGAAGGGTCTTTTGGGTTGGAAAAGTTCATGTCAAATCTTCTGGGGACAGAACGTATTTCAGGCAAGTCTAACACAAAGTTTAGCATATTCCTTATTGTGTCAACATGATTTGAATCGCCCCAAAAGAAAATCCACCTGTTCTTCAAGCAATTCCAAGCAGACTCCGCTGAATACAACTTGAATGAGCAATGAGTTGAATACACCCAACCATTACTCTCCAGAATTCCCAAGGAGCCATCACACCAAGGAGCTTTGCAAGGAAAATCTTTCCCAAGGCACCTGTACCTGCCATCATTTCCTATGGCGCAGTCATCATTCTTTCCATGCCTTGTCCACCTTCCACTCCACACATCCCTGCCAAAATCAGAAGCCTTGCAAGCCTGCAGTTCTGGTAGCCGAACACTGGTTTTGTAGAATCTGATTGCAACATTTCGCAAGATTCGGTCATAAGAAAACCTCCATGGGGTGAACTTCAGACCTTCAAAGTGTCTATAGAGCAGGATTATAGTGAGATTGTAAACCCCGACAAAATCTGGATGAACCTGCACTGAAATTGAGTAAGAACCATTGCTGAAATCTCTCACCAAAGGCCTAGATTTCCATGATTCCCCCGAAAGATCAGCCTCGAAGTAGTCCCCACCTAAACAAAGAGGATTCCCTGAATCATCCAGTGCTTGAAAACCAAATTCATGCACAACACCAGCTGAAAGCTCTATGACCTCCCCACCATCCAACCCAGGAATTGCAATCTCCACAGCCTTGGAATCTTTACAGGGTACACCTCCACGAGCTGACCATCGAGCTATGAGATTTGATGTAAAGTTGGGTTCTAACTCACTTGAAATCCAACTAGTATGCCCCTCATGTAGAAGGGACTTCTTGCCTGATTTTTCATACAGACTGAAGTTCACAGGACTGTACGGAGAAACGAGAGTTAAATTAGGAGTATGAAACCTTACAGCAAGATAGTCTTGTTGATACCTCCAAGCTTGAATGATGCTCTTGATTGTGCACCCATCAATGCTCCAAATCACAACCATTCCAACCAAAACCAAAGCAGTGAGCAACCCAACACGCCAATGAAGCATTGGAATGGACCAAAGAGCCCATTGGGGCGAAATCACAACCTTCTGCGGCATGGCATCTCCCCAGAATAGCTACCAACAAACCCACCCTCCAATACCTCAAAAGTTGCAATCTTTTGACGACAACCCGCCAAACCACAAGAGTGCCTTCAAAGCACAAGAGTCGATTTTCCCGAGGAAACAAAAGAAAGAAATCTTGGTGAGTGAAAAAAAATGGAAAAACAAATGTGGGATGCTCACAAGTTACAAGGGTGTTTCCAAATTCAATGTAATGTGTTGTTCTGTAAGAGATAGAGTTGCGGCTAATGCGTCGGTGTGAGTTCTGGAGAAAAAGGAAGGTTTTTCACACTGTGCTTCATGAAAGTAACTTGGCAGATTTCAGACATGGACATGTATGTCCAAAGAACATGTCTTAATTATGAACTTTACATATTTTTTAATTACATTTTTCTAAATTTTGATTTGCTTTGGTTCTACAGCTGTGGATTTTTTCCCTTTTCCTGTTTCCAATTCTAATCAAAGTTGTCTTTTGCTCTATTTTGTTATTAGTACTAATTACTCTGACCAATACAGTGTCCATGTGATTAAAGGAAGAAGTTAATTTAAACATTATAATTTTTAAATAAATTCAAACATGTGTGGTATGAGACAAACTCGTTGGTTGTGTTGTATTTTGGTGGTAAAAAGGTTAGTCACACGAGTTGGTGTAAAGTTTGTATTTTATTTTGATAAAGATTATTGCTAATGAAATTTTAAATAGATTGTTTGTTAATGATTAATAAAAGATTTGGAGGTAGATGAAAGTTTAAAACTTGTTTTTCTTCAATGGATTTTTAAGAAAATATGACTTAACTCAATTTTCAATCTCTCCTATCCACTGTGAATGATAATGTTGAATATATTGTATTAGCACTTAAAAGTAGATACTTATATGTGATAAATGATAATGATGTCATGTTGTGATCACCTCACCGACACATTAGGGTTGGAACCGATACTGATGGCACTCAAATTTATCTCTTTTCATTGAATATTATTTAAATTAATTGAATATTATTTAAATTAATGAAAACTTAATATTTTATTTTATTAAATTTAATTTAATTTTATAATAATTTTGTATTTAATTTTAAATTTAATATTTTTTAGCAATTATTTATTTATATAACTTGTTTATTTTTACAATGTTTTACTTAAATTTAAAATATTATTAAGATCTTTAAATTTAATATTAAAAAATTGAATTGAGAAAAAAATAAAGGATAATATGAAAGAATAAAGAGCTTGAAAACTGTAAAAAAGAATAAAAGAGAAATAATTTTAAAGATTATTTAAAAAAAACAGTTAAAATAAAATAAATAAATCAGTTTTATATACATTGAAGGGTATGTTAAAAAATAAAATGTGTATGTTATAAAAAGGAAATTTCTTTTATATATAATAGTTATAGATAATTATAAGTACTTATGTAACTGTTTTTATTTTTTCTTGATACTTCCACTTGTCTCACTCTGAGGCACCGCGATTGTATATCAGATTATTTTCTGATCTAGTACACTAATATTTTTTCTTGCAGTAATATATCACCACTTCCTCTGATATGTTTGGTGTTGTTAATTCCGGCTGTTGATTGCAGCTAGAATATCACCAAGAAAAAGTTTTTAAGTTTTAAAATCCAACTAAATAAAAAATAGAACAGAAAAAATTAATAGCAGAAAGAAAATTGCTTTTATTTTTTTAGTTTTATTTCATTTTGTATTAAAAAATAATGTAAATATGAAATTAATACTGTAATACGACAATTATTATCTCTTAGTGACTTTCTCTTTTATCATTACTTTAACTATAACTGTTTTTTTATTTTATTCAAATGATATATTTTTCATTTCAACAGAGATAACTCTCAATTTTATTAAATTAAATTGTTTATACAACATACATTTAATTACTTTTAGTTATTTTTATATTTTAATTTATTTTTTATTTTTTGCCACGTGATAATATCTTACTATTATTTTTTTACTCTCTTTTAATAGTTTAATTTATTTGACATCCATTAAATTTACTCAATTTTTTGAGATATTTTTTCTCTCAAAATTTATAAAGATAATAAATATTGTAATAATAAAATTTCAATTATGTGTAATTAAAACCTTCATTTGATTATCTACTTTTAAACCTACATTTGCCTTACCTACTCGAATTTCTGGCTTCAATATATGTGCCCGTTATATGAAGGGAAGACTTGAAAGTGCAAAATAATAAGAACACTTTAAATTCGAAGAGAAATACATATAACAATTATCTTTCTTTCTCTAATACAGAGAAAAAGTGAGACAAAATGTCCTTAAGTATTAATTTGTAATAAGCATATGTTTGATTTTTATAGTTGTTTATATATGATGCATAATCATATATATATATATATATATATATATATATATATATATATATATATATATATATATATATATATATATATATCACTTTTTTATATTAAAGACCTACATCATTAATCTAAAATTATCTACTTTTTATTTTTTTCAAATAATCAGAATTACTTATAAAATTATTTTCACTATTTTTTTATCAGTACTAACTAGATCACTTTTTACTCTGCTTCTATACTTGTATTCACACTTAAATCTTCATCGTCAAACCGAAATAAAGGCTTATTCGAATGACATTGAGTTTGTGACTAACCACAGTCCCAATATACTTAGTGTAGTTAGTGAGGACAGCGAAGAAAGTTAGTATTAGATCTGGCGATTCAGAGCAGTGCCTGTGGTGAGTGTCATACATGTGCTATCATATTCATATTCCTGTGATTAAGTGAACGCCGTGTATTTCTTCAATACGACAAACTTGCCGTGTATTTCTTCAATACGACAAACTTGAGTCGCTCATACCTTTAAGGAACATAGCCCTACAAAAACCGTATTATTTTTGGAAGAATCTTTTCTCACGTTGGGCCATTAGCATTCGCACATATTGTGATGACATATGTCGCATTTACGTTGATCTTCAAGTTCAGTTTGTTTATTTTATGTATATACTATTCTCTCGTCTTTTATAACAAGACATTTTTTCAGAAGTTATATATGGTCTTCTTTTATAAGGTATTTCAACTTTAATGATGTATTTTCACTTATTTATTTTTATTAAATATTTTTGGTTTGTGCATAAAGATCAAATATTTACTATTAAGAATAAAATAAGTTAGTATAATTTTCAAAATATATTATAAAAAATTACTTACCTATCTTTTTGAATTACATAACTCCGTTAATAATGTCTCGTCACAGTTAAATGAAGGAGTAAAATATAAGGCTTCCAGTAAGTTCCTCTTTCACAAAAATCGCATCCCTTTCCATTTCTGAACCACTGGGTTCCACGTCTCTTGACCTTTGGTGCAAATAAGTGGCACCTAATCACCCAATGTTTCGTTTATCTATTTGGACAGAAAAGTTAAAGAACATTTTCCTGTGGAGAATTTCTAAGATATATTTATTTCACAAGCAAGAAGTTTCTATATATACGCAACTGGCCAATTTTCTCATTTTAACTTCCCTCTTTCTTGTTACTATACCTGAGGACTTTTACTGGGCGATAGACACAAGGACACGAAAAAAACTGGAAGTTGCAGCCTCACAAGCCACCACACAACCCACGGACGCACTCAACTTCTCGGCTTTCAGCACTAGACGCATTACAGTGCTGTCATACGAGTTTAAATGCAGGTTTCCATTCATACAATCAGATAGGCTCAGCTAAGTCGTGTGGGGATAGTGCTGTAAATGATTGCCATGACACCGTAAGATATATCGGGACACGCATTTTGAGATTGATACATCACTTCGGGTACAATATAACACGAATTACAGAAACATACTTCAATCAATTTCGTTAAGTAAATTCAAATAAAGCCTGAAGAATAGAGAGTATTATCTCACGCCTGTAAATGTGTTAGAAGTCGTGGTCATGAGGCTATAGCAGGTATGCACTAACGCATATTTGGTAGAAACAGTTGTTGTATGGTAACCAAAGGTGATAAAAATGGGACTTTAGACAGCGATATTGTCTGGTGCATGCAGCACTTCTAGAAAGGGCAAATGTTGACTGAAAATAATAGCCTCCATTAAAGAAAATTGGGTCAGCTGCTCAGTCGTCACCAACTTCACCAAACCATCACCAACCACCACAAATCATTTCGATTTGTGGAGACTCAAGGTAACCACTCTTTTAGAGTAGACTTCACGTTACTGTAAACTCCAATTTAACGGTATGTAACACAAACAATGGAAGCAAAGGAGCGAAGGTAACTGAACACATTACCACTATTAACATTGACAGAATCTAACGAGTGTAAGGCATTAACAACGTGAAGCTAATTATATACTTTCACAGAAAAAGATGATTAATTCTCATGTTGGTCTAGTGGTTGGGAAATTATTTCTGCACGAAAACCAGCAACTAAGATAACACGAGCTTCTATTCCACTACATGTCTACATCACACCTCAGGAAATCTTGACAGCCTCTTATCTGCCGCTGCCAGTGGAAACATCAGAATTGCCTAAAATTGTAGAAATGTTCCCTGGGTAAAAAATAATTAATTCAAAAAACAGATACACCACTTTTCTTTTGAGATAACAAATATTAACATCTGTTATATCAACAAAAACTAAGGCTGCAAATAACAACCCCAACAAATTCAAACCCTCCACCCCAAAAAAAAATATATGGGAGAAAAAAGGAAGATTGACAAAAGGGAATCGAAACTATCATAACAATAAAAAAAAAAAAGGCACTGAAAACTGATAGAGACATCCAATTAACTCCATGGATCATCCCAGCCCTTGGGCCCCTCTCTTTTTAAGAAGTCAATAATAGCATCAACAGCTTCTTCAACTCTGTTAGAGAGGGAGTGATTTCCATATTCGATCTCTACTTTCTCTGCTCCTCCCATCGCTCTGCATAACCTGCATAGATTCAAAAGGTACCCCGTGACCATAGGATTGACAATCATATATCTCAATCCTCTCAAATTGGACTTATTGAATAACAAAAACTGACAACCAGATAGGAGTAGAGGTTTTACCGCTCAACAAGAGCTTTCTTATCAACGTAATCGGGCACATATTCGTCACCCATTGAAAATATAACCTGCCAAAAAACCAAGGCATTCGATAATGACAAACTATCAACAATTTTTTTTCCTTTCAAGAATTACAGGTAGATCTCAAGTTTTCTGTCTTCGTCTCTAATAGAATAACATTTACCACATTTACTAGTAGCACTTATATTGTATGGCTGTAAACGGGAGCAGATATATTAAAGTAACATCATCGACACTGTTGCTTGACATCATTCAGGCTAAGGCTAACATTGGGAGCTATAGTTGATAGTTTGACAGTGAAAAAATTTTAAGCCTTCTTTTTCCGATGATTGGGAGCGCTAGCACTGATATATGCCTTCTTAAGCTTCCCAATCTACTGAGCAAGAGGTAGCATTTTAGCTTTTACTATATATGCCTTCTTAAGCTGTCAAATTACATTTCAAACGAAAAATGTCGTATAGCTTCTACAGAATCAACAAAACTTTTACCATAACTTCTACCATTATGACTAACACATTGAAGCATAAAACCGTAGCATAGCAATTAATTGGCAAGGTGTCAGTTACCACAACTGTATTCTGTCATAAATTAGTTGAACAAACTTAGTTTGGATGAAAAAGAAGCAAGTAAACTTCTGCTCTTAACATATTGAAGCATAAACCGTAGCATAGAAATTGATTGGTTAGCTGGTGTAAGTTACCACGACTGTATTCTATCATAAATTTGTTGAGTAAACTGAGTCAGTTAGGGATTCTAACTTCAAACTGTCTCTGAAGCCTATAAATTGGAATCTGTAGGGAATGAGATTTAATCAACAAAATTTGTATCCATATCCTCTCAATATTTCTCTCTATCGATTCTCAATATCAGCCCAAAAGGTTGTACAGATAAAGAAAATAAAAAGCTATGTTAAACAGATATATGGTCACCTGACAATGTGTGCTAGACATATGCCCCAGCCTCATCCTCAATTGGTCATCACTCAGGTCAGAACTGAACATGTCATCATCGCCATTATATGAACATAGGGAGTGATACCTACAAAATTAATCTCTTTTTAGGATAGGAACAAAAGCATGGGATTATGAGACAACAAACACCTTTTTGCCGTATAATCACTATCAACTTTCGCAAAAAGTTAAACTTTTCTAGCATGCCAACATGTTGTATTTGCTACATTATGGGGAGAAATGTACTTAAAGAAGGAATAAAGAAGTAAATAATGTCTTCAAAACAGATATTACTTGATAAGCGACAAGTTGTGTATTTGACATCTGATATAGCCTAGCACAAAATCAATATCAAACAACTTAAAACCATTTACAGATATATAGTACATCACTAAATTGGAAGCTTGTCATCAAAGTAGAGGAATTTCAGCATGAACAAAACTTGGCCTTTCACAAATGACATTGATACAGCCAAAACTAACTAAGCCTTCTACAAATATACAGTATAGCACTAACTAGGAAGCAACTAAGGGGCAGAAAACTTGAAAGTTTTAACTTTGAGAAATTCATGGGTGAAGAGGGTCTGGTTTAGAATGCAGACGTTGCTGACCATGGTTGGAAGTGGCATTAAAAGAGTAGTGAGGCGCTGGGGCTATTGCCAACTAATGGCATAAAAGGGGTGGACGACCTGACAGCTAGCAACGGTGAATCAAGGATCTTTGGGTGCACCGATATCAGAATCCAATTCCACATTCCAAAGTTGATGATAAGATGGAATGGCACTGACGGAGCCAGAGTAGTTAGTTAAAATCGTTAGTCACCTAAAGATGTAGAAAGTGAATTAGCTTAAATAGAAAGAGGTGTAGATTGGGCATTCAGACTTGTTAGCATTTAGTGAATGAGCATCAGGTTTGTTGTAGAAGAGGGCAAGCCCTTTGTGAAGGGTAGCCTTCGGGGGCAGAATGTTCTCCTTTATTCTTTGTAATTCGACAAACAAAACACAAGTTTTTTTCTCTTTTCCTTTCTCTGATTAATTCATTTTCTCTCTATGAAAAACTAAGATTCTATCTCTGGGTACCTAACAAATATGCACACAGCATCATTCTTTGAGGGGATCGGCTCAAATAAGTAAATTAAGATCTAATGTGTAGGACCTCAAACATGGGTAAGGGGAAAACATATTGACATATGTTGTAACAAATTTGAATACATGGCAAGTATGGGAAGCATTGACATAAAGTTACAGGCTGAGCAGCTATACAAGGACAAGGGAGGAACTGAAAGGTAAGGTAGGAAATCAATTTGGTAGTTTGGGTGGCTCTATTTGCCATGGGGCAGGCAGGGAAGTTTATCTCGTTTGATTTCTTTATCCTCAGCTCTAGTGCATTTTCCTTTTGTATCCTTGTTAGAATAGTTTATTATCTTCCGAATAGAAGTTGTTTTGCGTTGTATCGATCTGTAACCTAAAATCCTAGGGTAAACTCTACTATAGTTTTCTTTCTTTCCACTGACCCTTACACATACATACGTACAAACATGTATGTATACATACATACATACATATATATATATATATATATATATATATATATATATATATATATATATATACATATATATATATATATATATATATATATATATATATATATGAATCTAAATCAGTAGAGAGATCTAAGTTAAGATCTCTCAAGCTCTTTTTCTCATATATACTCCTTCAAGTATTCTGAACACTGTTCTCTATATTAATTCCATAGTAAACTCATTTCCTATCAGAATGTCATATAAATTAGTAGTGTCGTGAATTAAGAAATGGAATTATACTACTGAAATAATAGGCATTTCAAAAATTCAAAGGCTTAAATACTAACAAATAATTCTTTGGTAAGCAGCTCTACTACCATAGGAATTCAAATATTTTATTGACATGCGCAAGAGTGTGATGACCATTTCATTGCACACCTCAAATAATGATAAGAATGCTAAAAAGATTACGTGGTAGACCATGCATAAGAATTACTCTATACAACTTTACAATTGAATAACATCCTAGTTTCCAAATAATGCATCTTAGGAATCAATCTTAATTGTACATCTTAACCTATTGACTGATATCAAGTTTGTCACCGTGTTGGTGCTGCTCTGACAATAATTCTGTACTCACCTATAGGCAGTTATTGGGGCACTAGGATCTGCTTCCCTTGGCATTAACTCTAAACCTCGCCCTTCACTAATCATCTTAGCAGCCAAGTCAATCATAGAAGCTGTGTGAGGGAGTGTAGCTTGATATTCCCTATCACTGACAGGAGCCTGAACAATTAAATAGATATAGAAAATAGACATTCAGTCAAAGAACAGATGGGATAAGATGATATTATATATTGACATTGATCAAACAAAACGTCCACTTTCTTCTTTTGGTTTTAAAACTGGCATTTCAATCCATAGATATATGTATGTTTATAGAGCATTATTCAATAAATATTAGAAATTCCACAAGGCTATCATAACAATTGAATCATCATTTAATTAAAATAATAAATAAAAACAAAACAATTGCTATAATTCGTCAATGTGTAATTAATTATTATATAGTTCCTAAAATATATCTTACACCTAATAGTATCAAATATCAATATATTTAAACATTACATATTATACTCGTATAAAAAAAAATGGTATTTCCTATTCTGTAGTTGAATTTGCCTTGGTGGACTTCTCAAAGCATGTAGGAGGTACTATAATACAAAAAGTCCACATGATAACTACAAACCATTTTTTATGTTGTTAACCCCCACCTCATGCAGGTTATATTCTAAACGTCACCACTCAAGCATTGGAGATAAAATAAAGCTTACACCAGTTCAAGCTCAAACCACAATTAGGTTCAGGCATGTTGACTAGTTGACAATTACATAATATGGAGCTAGTTATCAACATTATGATTATTAGTTATATGAATGAGAAAACTGACATCATTATTCCCATATATGCTATAAAACTTCCCATATATTTATAGAGTTGGTTCTAATATTAACTTTCTAATAACTAGTGCTGTGCTAATCAGGCTTTCACTTTTAAGAACCATGCTAAAGTTAAATACAAATGAACAAAAAGGTTAGTAGCATCATTCATGGATGTGTTACATCATATATACAATGCAAATCTAGGTGAGGAAATGAAGTTATCAGTTCATCAACAATACAGGTGAACGGAAATCGTAATGCAACAGTGTTTAGTGAAAAGATAAACAAAAGTCTTGGTGACGGTTAATATCAGTTTCTCAATAATAAGTTAACATAGATTTTAGTATAATAAAGCAACCATTTATGTTCACATTCATGTAATTATCTATATACTTAAACATATTGATGCAGTTTCCTTTCAATGTTTTCAGGTTTTAAGACTTCAAAGGACTCAAACCAATTTTAATATATCCTTATGACCTTAGGCACGTTAAGATAGCAAACTAAATCAGGTGAATTGGGCCACTAGTCTCGTCTGAAAACATGACCATTAGAAGAATAAGACCCCTAATTATAAAAGGCTGTTAATCTAAGTGGCAACAAATTAAATTAGGCTGCCATTTTACAAAAAACATGCAGATGGAAAAAAATTGGAAGAAGGAAGTTCACAACTGATCAGGGTGTACCTGAAAGATGGCAGCACGAACTGCTCGGGAGCAAGCATAATTTGTTCGCATGTAATGCACAATATCCTAAATAAAATGTCCAAAACGAACAAGAACAAATTTAATTTTCACAATGAATAAAACAGCAGCAAGGGAAGTAGAAGTATAGTTAGGACTTGAAATGGCATATAACCTGACAGCCGGTACTATGCCCTAGCAATGCCACGCCTTCAGAGTCCTCTTTGTTAATTAAATAATTAATGAGCTGATCCAGCTCCTTAGCATCCTACAACATAAAATCAACAAGCTTAGGAATCAAGATAACCATCCTTGTCGATCAGATAGAAATATTAACATTGCACCTTTTAGTAAAACATATATTTTTAAAAACACATTATATCTTGAGAACGGCAAAATATTGAGGTAACACATATATTTAAAATATGTTATTTGAGGCTGCAGTAACAAATTTAATGCTCCTGGAATCCTAGGAATTAGGACCTTAGTTTGCCATATTTAAAAAAAACTAAATTCTGAGGATATTGTGGGTGAGGTAATGCCAGAGGTCAGACTAATTTAACAGCAAAATAAATTACTTCTAAATATCTGATGGAAAAGTCCATGATGCTGTCCTTTGATCTTTTGGATTATTAAACAAACAACAGAGTTCTCTTCCACAAGAAACCTAAGGTCAGCACTAAGCACCAAGACCAACGTTTGATTCATATTGCTCACGGTAAGGAGATGCCTTTTGCAGACACTAGGCTCACTATATCAAAGGAAAAGGGCATTTCCCTGCTAAAATAAAACAATTTATTGTCTTGTGTGTTAGTGGAATTATATGGTGGCTTACTATAGTATTAATAATTTCCACGATTTTGAGCTAATCATGTAAAATTAATAGGAAAATATCTATTTGATAGAATGTGTTATAAATACTTCACAGCACCCTGTAACAGCACACCATCACTGGGAATTAAAAATTAACTGATTATTACTTGTTGCAAACTGGAGGTGCCATATCCACTGTAAGAAGATGACATAAGAAATTGAACTAATGACCAATTCTCACGGTCCAGAGCAATTGCCAAAGGTTCCAAGTATCTACAAGAAGATGAAGAAAATGGATGTCAGATAGACACTATCCTAACGTCTGCATCTTCGGGTGGAGCTTAAAGAAATGTGTAGAGATCATTATAAACTTTCTATTATTAGATAAACTTATAACAATACCAACTTCTACCAAATTTCTCTTCAAATGAAAAAAAAAAAAATCATACATCAATTTAAAAATAAGTTGTTGCCACAATCAAATAGGATTAAAATAATAAATTTGGAAAATTATAAAGAAATATATTTAAGTGTTCCAGTAGTTATTTTAAAGAAACCAATTTATAATTATAGAAAGATTGCCACACAAAATAAATTTACAAAAACAACTGCATACAAATTGATTAATTTTTTATTCTATAGAGCTTCATAAAAATAGGTAGAGAAAACTATAAATATAAATTAAAGTGATTAAATTGTGGGTAGCTATTAGCAAATTGCTATTTCCAAGTTACTACAGTGTGACGAAAGTGACGAAGAAATGGCAAAAGGACAATAACAACTATCTGCAAGCACTTATTTTACATTCCTTAAAACCGGCATTCTAGTTCATTCCACCATGTCCTTCCTTGTATTCGGAGGGAAAATGGAAAAGCACGTTTGATCTTATGAAAGTGAATTATGTATGACCTCCCTATTACCACATTTGGGTAAGTTTCAAAGCCAAACTCATGAATAAACTCTCATTTTATACGATTACAGGAACTTACTGTCCACAAGCACGCTCATCTCAATCATGTCAGTCATCAAATACTAAGAAATCCTACATAGGGTTTTAAGCAAAGAAAGCCAAGGCAATCACAGAACAACACTTAAAGAGCATTAGGTATTAGCAATCGAACCTAGAGGGAGAAGAATTTGGCTTTAAAAACATTGGATATAAGAAGACAAAATAGTATTCTACTTCCAAGGAAAACGAGACTGAATTCGGAATGAAAGAGCGATCAAATGAAACTATTTGAATGCATTGGAGGGGAGGGAAACAGACAACAATCATGTAGACCAACACAGAGAAGATATATATTTCTGAATAATTCTACTCAAAAGCTTTTAAAATTCTATGACACCACTCGTCCACCAAACATATCCGACTGCTAATTTTGTATTTCTTCTAATACTACTGGAGCATAATATTTTTTCACTACTATATATCGACATGCTTGAAAATGATTTCAAGGATTCCCACAATTTTTTTTTCTTTTAATACTCAGAATTCATTGGCTTGAAAAGTCACTGCTGTTCCTATTCTCATCTATGGAATATAGCCAATGGTTTTTATTTCAATAATATATTTAATTTAAGAAATTACCAATCAAATAGTCATAAGTTCTAAAATCATTCTAGTTCAGATGATGAAAGACACATAGCTTTGAAATAATCGAGCAGTATGATACGTACGAAGTAGCAAGAAAGCCATCGGTCAATCCACCAATAAAAATGACTTGCCGCTTGAAATCGCCAGTCTTAAAGGCAACCTGCAAAAAGATAAATCTATCATAATGCCCTCCACGAAACCTGAAAGCATAAACAAAGCAAAAGAGGAATTGAAAAGTAAAGAGACAATAACAGAAACTGAACAATGGCAACTCAGGCGCGAGATTCGCGAAGGAAAAAACACAATACAGAAAGACACGAAAACACTAACGCCTACGCAGCACACTCACTGAATAATTACTATTTCTCTTTATTTCGAAAAAAAATCAGAGATCTCGAAGGTCGAATACAATGTAGAAGGTGGAATACAGTGTAGAAGAGTAGGTGCGATATTACTAATATTGAATAGAAGATAAGTTCGAAATAAGAATCATTGATAAGCACATCAGATTTATGCGCATAAAAAAGAAGTAAGAAGGTAACGGACCTGAATAGGCTTGGGACCGTACTTGAAAAGAACTCCTCGGAACTGATTTTTTCGGACGACGGGGCCGGCGGAGTCGGTGGAGACAGCGGCGGCGGAGGAGTTATTGGACATTTTCAAACTGCTTGAACGACCGGGACGAACGATTCCGAAGAACCAGGACGAAGATGAAGAGGAGGATGAAGAGAGGGATGAGGAAGAAGTGAGAGAATGATTCATTGCCCCGTGAATGGGTCCGTTAGATTATAGCCATGATGTGGTGATGGTGCACGTACTGTGTTCTCGGGATCCGAGAACAAAAACGGAAGAAGATCCCTTCAAGTTGCACATCATGACAGAGCAGGTTACCGGTTACCTCTGCAGAGTTTGGATTGGAATGCCACCGGCTCGCGACCGCGTAGTTCTCACGCGCGTGTAAATCTTGCGGAATACGATTGCTGCTGCCAGTTACTCTTACCCGGTGGGTGAACTCTCTTCTTACAAAATAGTAATAAATAATAATAAACAAATTTCAGTGATAAAAAAAAACAGTTACAACTTTTAAGATGAAATTTTGCTTCAGTTATAAAAGTCTGTAAAACATTGAATTAAATTAAATGGAATGATTTTGATTCGATTTATTTAGGTCAAAGTTTAAGTTAGACAGTAAATTTATTTGATTTATTTTATAAAACAATAATTATACTGATAAATGTTTTTACTAATTAATATATATATATATATATATTAAGTTATGTATTAAATTATTATGTTTAAAATTAATATTCAATCAAATTGATGTGTAGTCTATTTAAAATATAGATTTGTTTACTGCAATATAAATAAAAATTTATTATATTTGACCTTTACTGATACTTTATCCAAACACCAATCATGAGGACTTTTATTTTCGCTTTTCAATTTTTTTATTTTGTTACAAAAAAAAGTGGAAAATTGTTATGGGGTTTAAAAATTTTGATACCTGAAGTTGATTATAGTGAAATTTGTATTCATATAATTTTGATAGTGCTAAAAGTAACAGTATTAATATAATGATTTTGATAATGCTACAAGTTATTTTAATTATAAATATCTTAATAGGATGATTGTTGTTCTTCCCAAAATTTGATTGAGATATTGATGAACTAAAATATTTAAGTTTTATAAACTAGATAGTAGATTATAATAAAGAAAAAAATTGTACCTATATGAATAAAAAATTTAATGGGAGTTCACCTGTGAATGATACTTTATATATTATATAACAAAAATATATTTCTGTGAGGATAGTTTTGGACAAAAAGAGAGTGAGAATGGCAAAGCCCACACAAAGATGTTGGTAAAGGCAATTACTTCCTGCACCCGTGTCAAATGTTTCCTACATCCCATCAATTTTATTTTTTTTTCAATTCAAATAAAGACATTCCATAAGTGTTGTATTGTATTCCATAAATTTTTTCAGAAGATTTCTAAAATCACTTTTCTAAAATATAAAAATAAATAAATAAATAAACTTGCAACTTGATTCTAAACCACCGCAGATCACCTTTCTAATAATACCAAACATAAACCTAACTAAATTCCTAAATTCAAATCAACCATAAATCAAATCAAAATGAAATTTTACAGTTTCTAAAAACAAAAAGAACAAATGAATATAACGACGCTCCCTTACTTCCGACGACCAACCACCAACTTCGACGGCAAACTCACCCAATTCCAAAAATCAGAACCCCTTTTATATATATATATATATATATATATATATATATATATATATATATACA
>Ga0209489_100925_pt1 | contig 58794 bp, 19 predicted proteins | sample SiratrowhiteBW_FD_187527 | JGI IMG/M metagenome (GOLD analysis project Ga0209489, IMG submission 187527) | Root nodule microbial communities of legume samples collected from California, USA - Siratro white BW (SPAdes) (version 2) | ecosystem: Host-associated > Plants > Roots > Nodule | place... | reverse complement strand
TATATATATATATATAAACAAAAGAAATCCACAAATATGAATTTTTATGGTGATAGGGGATAGAGAATATAAGCCACACCATTGCCTCTTCCTTCCTTAAAACTCACACAGGTCACAAACAAAACAACTTCGTTCTCTACCAAACATCACACACAGTGTGTCGTTTTAGATGGCTACCACATGTAGCTTCAACCTTAACCTTAACCTTGTGTTTCTTGGTATGCACCCGAAGGCGATGACGTGGCCCACAATCGCCCCGTCGCTGAGTCGCGGTGGAAACCGGGTGGGGTCGCTGGTGGTGACGCGCGCCATCGACGCGAATGAGTTCCTGGGGGACTTCGGGGCGAGGGACCCTTTTCCGGCGGAATTGGAGAGCTCGTTCGGAGAGAAGGTGCTGGGATACGGCAACACCGAACACAAAATCCTCATCCCCAATATCTCTGCTCTCTCTCTCTCACAGCAGGACTGTGCTCCCATTTCCCCTTCGCAACGCCCCATCTCAGAACATGACGCTCAGGTGCTCGTCAGAAAGGTAACAACAACCACCCACCTCGTAGTATATGCTAGGGACAATTTGAAATTTACCCTCCAGTAGTTCCAAGAAAAATTACATAAAAATATTTTAATAAAGTCATAAATAAACTTTTTTTTTTCTTTCTAACTTTTCCTTTTTACTGTTTTTACGGAGAAACTTGTCAAAATACACTTTAAATAGTGAATAAAAAAATATTAAGCTGTGGACAATTGATATGAGAACGGTTGATTTATATTTATGCATAAACTAATTTTAATTTAAAAGTAATAAACTCATTTTATTTTTCTTTTTTATTTTGTTTGGATAAAATTTATCCAAATAGGCTCAGTAACTGAAACAAGATGATTGGCTTTTTGGTTCCAGTTGACATTGTTGTTTAGTATGATATGGATATTAATTAATGAGTTGTATTAAACAAAGTAAACTGATATTTGATGGCAAGGACCAAAAAGTGTAAGAAAAATTACAATAATTGGGAGTAGATGTTATAAACTGGGAGGAGTAAAAAGGAAGGTTGGACTAAAACCTAACATAGATTTTCAAATAACAAGAAAGAGTTGATAATACTCAACTACTCTTATGCATTTTGGTATTACAAAAGGCAACTAGTCTCATGTTGCTTGGTTTCCACACTTACAATGACCCTCTATATATCTTCAAAGTGGATAGCTAAGGTAGTAGATCTCATGTGCATGAAGTTGTGACCCTGTTTGGACTTTCTGTGCGATCTATATAAATTTGTGATGTCCAATAAATTTTAGTCTATAATAAAGGATAGTATGCTCGAAACAGTAGAATGAATATGCTAACATTCTATTGTATGCTTTGGATCGTTCACATTTTAGACTCTGAAAATGTGGATTTTTTAGTTTGGTTCTGTACTGAGAAGCATCATATGTGATCTGTTTCTGTACATCTTGAAAACTTTTGATTGAGTCAACACAAGTTAGCCAAGTCCAATGATAAGTGTGCGTTGGAACTACTATGCAAAATGTTGAACAAGCAGATAGTTGCGATTTTATGGTAGTGTTTGTTAACTTTCCGCCTCTGGAGTTTTAAAATCCGATCATGTTATTTATTGTAGCTGATTTGGTTATGTTTATTTACTTGAAACAAAGTTGCCTAAATATCGCTTTCATGTTGTTTACAGTAGTTTGACATTCAGAATTTTGATTTAGAAAGTGAGGTGATGGATAATTCTTCTGGATAGCTTTTAGCTTCAATTGGCATTTTCAGTGATAAACACTGATTTTAGAGCTTAATAGTTTACCTGTTATAAAATTATGTTTTGAGAAAAATGAATAGCTATGTATGTGATGGTCCTTTTTGCGTTTTCCACCTTCTTAGAACCTATTTTCTCTTCATTTTTGTAGGTTGTGGGCTGGAGACTTGTGAATGAGGAAGGTGGACAAAAACTTCAATGCTTGTGGAAATTGAGAGATTTTAAATGTGGGGTTGAACTAATTAACAGGATCTCTAAGGTTGCTGAGGCTGCAGGCCATTTCCCTAATATCTGCTTAGAACAACCAAATCAAGTCAGGGCAGAACTATGGACAACTTCCATTGGTAAGCAATAAACTTGCACGCTTCTTGTGGATCACATTCAATACCATAGAATATTTTCATTTCAGTTCCATACCATCAAAATTCCTATATAATCAGTTGCTTTCATTCTATTTAGCACTAACACCCCCACAGGGAACATCATCTAGTAGGTGCCAATGTGTGTATAAGAGAGTTGCTCATTATATATACCTCAGAAATGGTAGTCACTTGAATGAGATAGTAAATATTGATATTACAACTTATTTAAATGGTCAAAATTTTAATAAAATAAAAATAGATTTGGTAAGTAGTTATATGACTGCTAATTTCTAATCTTGACAATTATGTATGGTTAAATACAATGATGTTACTGAGGTTTAACCTAAAATGTCTTGTAAACTGTTCATATTATTGTTGCTATATGGTCAAGAGATGTTATTCTTTCATCCTTAAATATGTCCTGTGTATTCTCATCTTGTAACATGATGTGGAAATGGTTCAAAATTTTGCAGGAGGTTTAAGTATGAATGATTTTATTGTTGCTGCAAAGATAGATCAAATAAAGACATCAGATCTTGTCCCAAGGAAAAGGGTTTGGGCATAAGCTCCCATGAGCACCATAAAACAGTTTACCATGAGATCTTCTTCAACATAGACTTACCACTAATTTGTGTTATTTGATTAAATCTATTGATTCTTTACTCTTCATGTCTCACATCTATTCTTATTTGGTGAGAATAACTACTTTCAGGATCCAAAAACTATATTCTAAACCAGTCATTTATATTCTCACATGCATAAAAAAACTTGAGAGTTCAACTAAGGATTGAACATAACGATTTATGACCCTATTAATTTTGTGTGAAAAATATTTGCAATTTAGACATGGAATCTACAAAATATGACATCTTAAAGCATAAGTTGGCATGAGTAACTCTGAGCTGGAACAAAGATGAATTTAATTTACATTTGATTAGGAAACACTTTTGGGAAGCAAATCAAATTACATTATTGGGTGGGATGATTGATGTACATTGACACATGCCCTTTTGATCAGTTTTGAATGGATTCATTGAATCAAGAGTTTAAATATTAAATATTGTTGTTCGAAGCCTTACTCTTGTTCGAAGATGCAAAGCTAACACGAAACAAATAGTGTAATAAAATAAATAATTGGCGGAGAAATCAGAAAAACTAATCTTTGGAAGTGTGATGTAATCTTAAAATCTAATAAGATCCATTATCTCAGTTTAGAGAAATAAATAAGTAAATTTATGATGAAACATATTCACAATTCCCTCCAAAAATGAAGACAATAATCACGCAAACAAAATCAGCTTATATATAACAATTGTTATGTGTGTGTATATATATATTAGTTTTATTTCTTGTTGTATAATATTTTTCTTTCTATTTCTAGAAATACTTTTCCTTTGTTTTGGTATAAATAAAGTGATAATAAATAAGAAAGACCAAAAGATTAAATTTAAGAAGGGGTAATGTCTAACTCAATAAAAATTCTTTTCCCACATCTTGAAATGAAATGAAAGAGAAATAATTTCCTTTTTTCATTAGTTTTGTTTTAATTAAAAAAATAACATACTTTTACGATTCTTTAAACAGTAATAATTTGTATAAAGAAATAAAAAATTCATTTTAATTTCTTAATTTAGTGTGTAAAAATCAAATCAGAAACTAAATTAAAACTCTTTTAATTTAAAGATTTATAAAAGGGTAAGACCTCATACATAAACAAATATTATTAAAGAAAAATAATAAAAAGAAATTACAAAAGGAATGAGATCACATTAAACTTTGGTAAAGATAAAAAAAAAAAACAAATTTCGTACAAAAATAAACAACCGAAATTGAAACTAAAACTTATTATCAGGTAAAATAAAATATTAGAAAAACTAAATCTTATTTATTCGTACCTCTTCTCTTTATGATAATATCTACTGAAAACAAAGCTTTAGTGTGAGATCAAAGTAAAACAAAAAGAGATGAAAATATTGAGAAACAAGTAGATAAGGAAGTGTTAGAAGAGTAGATACGAGGATTGTACCATGTATTCCGAAGTGTCTGGTTTTATACTGTAGCGGTGTTACAGACAAGAAGATTAGGAGAGCCTTTTGAAACAGCTCAGTAAGCAGCAGAGGCAGACCAGAAGATGAATTGGCTAACCTCCACTTCCACTGCTGCTTCTACTTTTCTCTCACCTTCGCCTTTTCTTCCTCCCCAAACTCAAGGTTCCACCTTTCTCTCTCTTCTCTCACTCATCTCTTTCTCTCTGACATGGGTTCTCGTTTGGCTAGCAGGGTTCTCTTTGGGTACCTTCAAATTGTGGAATAAATGGAAGAAAGAGGTTTGCTTTCCAACCATTACTTATGGCCCATTTCCATTTCCAATACACAATTTTAGCATTTTAAGAAATGTTTTTTCTTTCCTTTTGGGATAAGTAAGTTTTTGTTTCGCATCCAATTCAGATTTTTAGTTTTGGTCCTCTAAAATTTGATTCCCATTTTCATTTCCTCATATTTTTATGGCTCATAATTCTTCTGTAAGGAGTTAAATTTTACCCTTTGTTCCCATTTTTAGTCCCTCCCTGGGACTGATTATGAGCAATAAAAATGGATTAAAAGTTCACAAAAATTTTTAGAGGGACTAGAACTCAAAATTTTTAAATTTATGTGGGATCAATAACTTATTTATCTGATTTTTTTTAATAGAAAAGGAATAATATAAGTTTATTTTTATTGTCATGTGTCTTTTGCTGTTGCTTGCTGTGTTTACCAATGGAATCCTTACTGAAATTCAATTCATATGAGTTCTTCCTCGTTGGAGTGCCCTTTTTTGGACTACATAAACAAGTAGGAAGTGAAGAACAATTTATTTATGTGCACAAGAGAAGGCTTAAGATTAGTCTATTTGTTGGTTTGGGCTTCTTAGTCATGAACAAATGCATACAAAATTAAGACTTGGTTTGACAATGATATTACAAAAATATAAAAAATGTGGATATTATAAAAATATAAAGAGTAGCATCACACTTTGGGTAGTAAAAGTTGATTTAGAACATGAACAATGTCCAGAAAACTCAAATGAGACCATGACTTCATGAGTGTAAGAAATACCGCCTTTGCTGTCCACTTTGAATGTATTTGAGAGTCTTGATATATAAAGCCCTTTGAAAGTGAGAAAACTAAGTAATATGGGATTTGTTGGCTTTTGGAATGCTCAAAATGTATAACACTTTGTACATTCTGCTATTGATTAAAATTTACTAAAAACTATTAAATTACAAGTGTGAAGAGTGTGATGGAGAGTGTGTTGTTAATATTTCTCCTATAAATATTATACCGTGGGACGTGAAGAACATGTTCGTTACAATGACATTCTCTTAGTTTCTTAAACCTGTACTGCATAGTATATTTAGTTTTAGCATTTGAAAGAGGATATTGGATTTTTTTTTTTCAGTGGTAATAGCATTGGTCAATTCCTGTATTGCAGAATGTATATTATGAGCTGTCAAACACTCTTAAATACATATTCCTTTAAATCTCCGAATGTAGGAAAATGTGAAATGTCTGATGCTAGATGTTGGTTTTTTACTGTCACTAAGTGTAGTGTGGTTTAGGGTGTCTCTGGAATCCCTTGCATAAATCTGTTTCTGCGAAACTCAAATCTGTTATCACCTGTTGCTTAGTATCCTTTTGGGTCACATAGTTATTATGTTGTGAGAAAAAGAACACTTCAAATCAAGAGATGAGAAAAGGAGTCTATAACTAAAGAAAACTTCCAGGGTCACATAGTTATTATGTTGTGAGAAAAAGAACACTTCAAATCAAGAGATGAGAAAAGGAGTCTATAACTAAAAGAAAACTTCCAGGCCTATCGATGTAAAATCGGCTGAAATGTGTAAGGTGACCTATTAGAAAAACGACTTATGGAAAGAAGTGAACGAAATTGATATATTGAATATGAATCTGACCTTCAATTCAACAATAAATGCTCAAACTTTACAGCCAATCTATGACCTTTTTATGGATTACTACTACATTTTATGATTTTAAGTGTGTAACATTGTCTGTGATTTGGAATGTTTGTCCGATCATATTGGGCTTTTCACTTAAATTTTCTGGCTGGAAAAGCATGTCCTGTTTAAAAATTTGTCTATTTAAACCTCTCACTCTTTCATCTTCTTAAAAGAAAAAAAATGTAAGAAGAATATTGTTTTATTGGCCTTTAATTTTATGAAAATATGTTGAATGCTGCAGAGTAGATGTATAAGGAAAGCTGGACGTATTGAAATCACTGCAAAGTTTGAGCTGAAGCCACCACCGTATCCACTGGTAAGATCTAAAGTTTGTCCTTTATTCCATTTATTACTTATTAAAATTAATTGTGTTGGATCCAATTGCAAGGTATAGGACTTGAGGTCCACCTTGGAAATGAGATTTTGGTGTGGGGTTTATAAGGCTTTGGACTCACTAACTACAATTACTTGCTTTAGTGCTGTGCTTCTCCCAATGAAACATGTTGGCAAACTTTTCCTTCAAGTTGGCAAACTTTTAAAGAGAACTGTGCTTGAAATGAAACATGGCAATTGCCATAAAATTAGATTTAGCCTGGCTGTATATTTTTCTTGAAGTTAATATCGCATTGACTTGAATTACTATAATTACAATCACTCTGTTGGGCAGACTTCAGTTTATTACAGCTAGCCATTTAATTTCTTTCTGTGCAGCACATCAGTTACACTGAACTGATTAACCAATGTCAGAAGAGTTTCTTGTAGTTTTTGCAATGACCTACCATATGTCTTGTACTTGTGGAGATTTTTATGTTGATGCTGGACTGATAATACATATTTTTACCAATACTGTCATAATGAAAATTCTCAGAATGCTTTGGAGCCAGTTATGAGTCACGAGACACTCGAATATCATTGGGGGAAGCATCACAGGACTTATGTAGATAATCTAAACAGGCAAATTGATGGAACGGATCTAGATGAGAAGTCACTGGAGAACGTTGTAGTTATTTCATACAATAAGGGTGACTTTCTTCCGGCTTTCAACAATGCAGCACAGGCATGCATACTTGTGATCATAAAGTTTTGTCTATTTTTCTAAACCATTGCATAGCAATCATGTTCAACGTTTTGCAGGCATGGAACCATGACTTCTTCTGGGAGTCCATGAAACCCGGTGGTGGTGGAAAGCCATATGGGGATCTTCTAAAGCTGATTGAAAGAGACTTTGGTTCATTTGAAAAATTCCTTTACGAGTTCAAGGCTGCTGCTTCAACACAATTTGGTTCAGGATGGGCATGGCTTGCCTGTGAGTAAATACCCTTATGATCACACTCTAATCTTCTGGCATTCATTTTTTATTTTTCTTGGTATATCTAACCTAGCAAGTAGCCTTTACCCTTCTTTTTCCTTTTGATATATAGATAAAGAAACCAAACTTGACGTGGGAAATGCTGTGAATCCTCTTCCATCTGACGAGGACAAGAAGCTAGTTGTGGTGAAGACTCCCAATGCTGTGAACCCCCTTGTTTGGAACTACTATCATGTAAGTTATAAGGATTAGCTATAATATTCAAAATTCATTTTATATTTTAAAACATGAATGCTATGGTAAGGCCCCAGCATCATGGTTAAAATGTCTGACAAGATTCAATATTAATTTCTTGCAGCCACTCCTTACCATTGATGTCTGGGAGGTACTAATCTAGTTTACTTTGTTCTAGTGGATTTGAGGACATTAAAACTATCATCTCATTTCTTTGATAAAAATTTTGCTGACTTTGTCATAATATTTCACTTTTATTCAGCATGCTTACTACATTGACTTTCAGGTAAGATGTTAGTTCAGAGAATTTCACAGTGATTACTATCTTTGATAATTCTGCTCAATAGATAAATATACATCTATGACTGCTTTGTTATCTTTGTAGAACCAGCGCCCTGATTATATATCAGCGTTCATGGATAAGCTTGTGTCTTGGGATGCAGTCAGCTCAAGACTGGAGCAAGCTAAGGCTCGAATTGTGGAGAGGGAGAAAGAGGCTGAGAGGAATAAAAGAGAAGAACAGAAACCTAGAAGCAGTGAAGCTGCTCCTGAGATTTATTCTGATAGTGATGCTGACTTGGGTGCAGATGAGTGAAATATTTTTCATGTGGAGTTTAGAAATATGTATTCTTTGCACTAGCTGGATGTGGTATAATAGAGGCTAAATCACTTCAAGCTGCAAATTTTGTTCTATGATAAATGTTGTAATTTAATGCTTCATACATAGTTTAGACATGCCCTGATGGCTTTAAGCCTTAATTTATGGATTGTCTTGCAAAAACCAATTAGAGTTTGATGTTGTCAGAGAACAAAAAGTTATTTCCCAAAGGGGAAACAAATCTTAGTTGAGCTTTGGCAGTGCTATCTGTGAAGCCTGCTGTATTCTTTTGCCTTGCAATCAAAATGATATGTTTCATTTGTTGAAATATTTCATTGCCACTCTCAACATATTTTTTTTAAATATTCAAATTAATGAAAAACTTTGCTTTAAATATTTTAATATTTTTAAATTAATAAATGTAATTATATATCAAGTAAAGACAGATACATAGATATATAATTTTTAATACATTATAACAAATTTCATATAATGTATTAATACTTAAAGTTAATAATTATATTCACTTAAATGGATGAGAGAGCTGACTGTTTGAACCAAATAATATTTGGTATAAGCCTAAGCATTACCTACTTTCTAAAATAAGATTGCTAATGTATAATAAGACCAATGTCAACCTTACAATTTATAAGCAAGAATGAAGAAAATTGTGTTGTTTCCATCACCTTAATGGGGACACCTTGAGAGACAAAAGGTTATCCAGATCTGTCTCATAATTATTAATGGCAGGTGGCCCAAATACATTCCAAAAGCGAAGAGTTTCATCTGCCCCAGCTGACACCACAGTTAAACCATCTGGGCTCTGCAAAACATAACAATAATCTCATTTTAAGTAACTATCAAAGATTAAATTGTTTCATCATGTTCACCAAACTTGGACTCATCAAACATAATGTTGAAATTCGTACTCATGTTCTTCATAGTGATGATGCTAAATATTTAATTTCATTATTTCACACTTTGATGAATGAAACATGTTGCATTAATCTTCTGATGTTTCATAGTGACGTTGCAACATACCTGACATAGATCGAGTACTCGAGAAGTGTGACGGTCCAAGGCTCCCACTTTAGTCATTGATGGATATCTCCACAAACAAAGTTGGTTGTGATGTGCACTTGTGCTGAATCCATGACCACTCAATAGCTCCTTGTGATGTCTATTCCATTCTAATCCACAAACCTGCATGAAATGCATCAGTCCAATTAAGAAAATGTTGATTCATTCTTTTTGGCTAATGACAATGCTTAATACTTAACAACAAAGTTACCAAAACAAGGAAACAAATAACTGTCTTGCCTGAGCTTTTGTGTCTATGCTGCAAATGCAGGTTCCATTTTTCACATTCCATAACTTGATGCATCTATCTTCAGTGCCACCTCCAGAGGCAAGCACACCTGAATCATAAGGACACCAGGCAAGTGCCTTCACTGCAGCACAATGGTCCTTAAAACAGTGCAAGAAATTGGAGGAACTCATCTTAGCCAAGTCCCATACATAAATATGATTTTCATTTCCACCACTTGCCAATATGTTGCTCCTTGACCATTTCAGACCACAAACTTCTGCTGTGTGTGCTTTTACCCGGGATATCACATTTGTTCTTGCTCTAACTGCTTACAAGACCATGAAACGTCAACATGTTAAATTATCTCATCACTATGTTGTTATACACTCAATAATCTGAAAAGGGTTGAAAGGACCAAGTGATTACCATCATGATTTAAAATGTACTTGTCATGGCTTCCAGAAGTTAAAATATGACCATTCCATGCAATGGTTGCTATCCTTTCACCATGACCTTCGAGGATCCTTATCTGAAAGTTAAAAACTGAGTTATGTGCACACATTTGTAGTGTGTAACTAACTACTTGCTGACCCTAGAGAAGCCCCATAAAAAGAAAGAAACATACTGGTTTGGAAGTTTCTGCATCCCAGAGTTCAAGTTTTGAGCTCTTGAATCCTATTGACAAGTATTTGGTATCCTCTGACCAGGAAACACTCGTAGGAAAATCGTTGCCAGTGGCATTAAACAACTTTGTCACATTACTATTCTCTGAGTTCCAAAGGTACATGTTTGAGCCTAAAGCAACAGCAAGGATGTTGTTTTTCCCCCAATCCATGATGTTTGCATAGTAATCATTTCTAATATTCGGTGCATCCAATATCCTTGCTTCTCCCTGCAAGTGTAGTTATGCCATTCATCCAATCAGAGTGCAGCATAAGATCATGGCTTTGAATATTGGATATATAGCTGATTTGAGGAAAATACACAAGTTACTAGTTATGAAAATTTCTCCCTTTTATGGTTTATGATGTAATATATCTATGACATATTAGCCTGTTATGATGTAGTATATCTAAACATGAATGTTCTGACAGTGACATGAGTTTCATAGTTTTGCAAAGGCATGTAATTTAGTTGTGTTCAGTTGTTCTTTTCAATAAGATAAATAGAAAAAACATCACAAATGTAATTTGTCAACGGCAACTTAGGAATATTGTTTTGGCCGACAATCACAAAAGTAAAGTATTTGTGTTGATACGTTTTAGGGTTAGTACTGAAGAACATTTAGAACAAGGTCACACCAAAGGCATAAAGGTACATTTTTGCTTAGACAGATATAAATTCTACCACTCAACAATAAATAAATGATTGAACAAATTGAACTGAGCACACTATCTAAAAATAGAATATACAATAAAAACAGTATCATTAACAAAAAAAACTAGAAAAACACACACTGATATGAATAAAACCTTAGGCAATCTTCTAGAACTGTGATGTTGATTGCTTATGTTTTGCAATGCCGCTGCTTCTTCCTCTCGTATCTCATCAATGTAACGAATGGATTTTCTGCTTGATTTTGGACTTCCTCTAAACACTAACATCCTAAATGGCTTTCCTTCTGAATCCAAACTTAGTTTCTCATCCACTATCTGTCTATACACATCCTGTCATTGAATATAGAGAAAAAACACACACAATATAAAGCCGGAATACACATGATTTCTCTGACAAGATAACTTCAACAATGGAAATAAAATATAAACACATTCAGAATCTGATGCACCAAATATTGCAGAGGCAAGAAAAAATGTATTTTGTAGTGGTAAAAAACAACCAACCATGGGAAAAGTAGATACACATTCAAGAATTTCAACAAGAATGGCTTTCCTTGAGTTGTGAGGAAAAAGTTGGCAACTTTAGAAACCAAAAAGAACTCTTTGAATCTCAGTAAAGAAGGGGTACAATCCCAACCATCAAAATTCAAAAGGTTCAAAAGTCATGGTTCAAAAAGAGAACAAACACATAAAATGAGTGAAAAAGAGGGATGATACATTGAATTTTTTATTCTGAATTTTTTTGGTCCTGTTTGTGAGCAAACTCTGGGCTTGATCAAGATCCATCAAACTCCTGTTGGGAATGAAGCGATCACCCTGGACAAAATAAAAATAATGAATAAACAAATACAAAAGTTGCAAGATTGAAACTAAGATTGAGGGATGGTGAATGATTTACTGGAAAATCATAATGGGTGGGAGTGCTCAGAAGACTCTTGGGAGAGTACCAATCATGTTCAAGATTCCACATTTTATTATCATATTATTATTGTTCTTGTTTTTAGTATTATTCCTTCTAAGAAGAAAAAGACAGATGGAAATCCGTCTTCACCCGCCAAATACAGTTGCCATTCAAATATTATGTTTCCAACGGTTGCCACTTTCCACTCAAATAATCAATATATTTGCTTCTACAGGGTCGGGTCGGGTCATAGTGGCCTTTTCGAGGTTAGCACCAACCCGTTTGCGTAGGGTAGGGTCGGATCCTCACTCGGGAATACTTTTCTTAAATGTTTATTCTGAAATTTTTTTAATAAATTTGGGATATTATAAAAATTTTGTAAAATGTTACTTTTTTTTTTTTCTAAGACTCCAATACGAGGTATTTATGGCTAAAATTAGAAATAGTGCATATCAAGACCTCGTCGTTCGGCATAAGAGATCCGAACAAGTTGTTATTGGTGGGTGATCTATTATGTGAAGTTGTAGGAGAGCATGATGAATAATAAGGATTTCCTTAGGAGTATTTTGATACGTTGATATTATGAGTTGAGTTATATTGCTTATGATGTATTAAGAATTTAAGAGGAGGATGAGGTAAGAAATAAATAATTCAGTTAGGGTTGGTTTGGATTTGGGATGGTTTGGATTTGAGATGATTTGAGAAAAGTATGTGGAAAGTTTGATTATTTGAATTAAGAGAAAGATGATAAGATTTGAGTTAAAAGTTTGTAAATAATGTAATAGATATAATAATATTTTAATATATAAAATTATAATTTTTCTATAATTAAAAAAATGTAATTAATTAACTTAATGTAATTAATATTATTTTTTAAAAATATATAGAAAATTATTGATAATAATAACAATATTATTTTATAAATTTATTTTAATTATCATTATTTTTATTATCATTTTACAATTTTATTTGTATTATTATAATTATTATTTGTAATTTATTTTTTTGTACTTTCTAATATTTATTGATATTTTGTTTTATATTATTTTTATTTTGTTATTACTTTATTATTTATTATTTATTATTTTTATTAATATTTTATTATTATTATTATTTATAATTTTATTAAATTTATTAATAATTATTATTATTATTATCATTAATTATTATTTATAAATATTTTTATTTATTTTGTTATAATATAAATATATATATATATATTAATAAATTATTAAATTAATTATATTAGAAAGTATGATAAATGGTTACTTCCCCACAAATCTTCTCCTACAGCGAAAAAAAATACTATGTTTGGATTTATATTTTATTCACTTTTTATTTTTTTTTTGAATTTCGGACTTTCTGTACATTTCCGCTGTGTGAAGCTTTCCCTTTGCAGAAACAAACATACCCTTAATGATGTTATGTATGGTCATTTATTATTATTATCTACAGTTAGAAATGCCACCTCCTGAGTCTAAGGGTTGTTTAGTAAAAAAATGGTTCAATTAGTAAATCCTTTATTTTAGGATGAGTCCAATAATATAGGTATAAGCTTATTAATCTTTTGTCTAGATTTTATTATCATGTTCTTCTTGCACTTTCATGACTTCGTTCTGCATCTTTATATTTTTCCAAAATACTAAAAATATCATTTGTACAATCTGAAATAATTTACATTTCGATTGTACACTTCAAAATATAATAATTTGAAATATAATTCTTATATTTAAAATTATATAATTTGAAATATATTTTTGTATTTCAAATTATTTTAAATTAAAAAAAATTATATTCATGTATAATTCATAATACAATTTTTATATTTCAGGTATAATTCAGAATAAAAAATTTTAAAAGGTGTAGGGTTTATTTATTTATTTTTATTAAAGTTATAATGATCAATTTGTTGTGTCTATTCGAGATGCATGAAAAAAGTATAGAGGTGTAGGAAGAATGTGTTTATAAATTTTAGGTATAGTTTAATATAAAGTGCTAAATAAAATACAATATAAAACTATATTTTTTCTTAATAAAGGGCTCAATAAATTACAATAAAAAATGTCTATTAATTTTTAGTTTTATATTTTTCTTTAAAATATTTGAGTAAATTACAAGATCCACGAATATTGAAGGTACAAGCGAACTAAAAAAAAGTTGAATAAAACACTAAACTTTTAACATTAGACCGTCAAACAAAAAATACCATAACATTATATTAATTTACCATAAATACTTGAATTATTCTTAGTCTCCTATAAAAAGTCCTAAAGAGTTTCATTAATGGAAAAATTAATTACAAATCATGGTAAAAAAAAACGTAAAATAACAAAAAAAAATTACCAACAAAATTTTATTCATCAGTAAATTATTATTACTAACAGATTTTATAGATGGAAAATTTACACTTAATTTACCGACAAAATTAATCCATCAATAATTACCTAAAAAAAAATTTACTATTTAATTATCTATTGATAAATTGACTGTCAATTTTGACGAATTTAATCTATCGGTAATTGTTAACATATTAATAATAATAAACATATCATTCAATTTTTTATAAATATATAATTTGATATTTGATAAACATATCATTTAATTTTTTTATAAAGATAAAATTTGATTTTCAATAAAGATGTAATTGATTTGTGATAGAGATAAAATTTTGTAAATATATTTTGTATTAAAATTGAAATCGGAAGAAAAAATTATAATAAATTATAAAACTGTTATTTGAATTAAAAAAATATATTTTTATTTTGTTAAAAAAATATTTAAATAATTAAATAGCAAAAATAAAATAAAATTTGTGTAAAACGAAAAATGACAAGAAATGGACGCTCCAACAATGTTGGGACATGTTCTCTTTGTGTTACTTTTTTTCAGAAAATTTAATTCAGTTATTTTTATTTATTTTTTATTTAATTTTAATCAACTAATAATTAAAACTTTTAATAACTCTTAGAAAAAAACAACACAATTGAAGTAATAGTAAAAAAAAAATAAAATATAAAAAAGATAACACAATTGATATAAAAAATAAAAAAATAAAAAAATAAAAGAAAAATAAAAAAGAATGCTATTTGAGGAATTAAAAAATAAAGAATAGTATTTGAGAAATTAAAGAACAAAGAGTCCTATTTGAGAAATTAAAGAATAAAAAGTGCTATTAAGGGAAATAATAAGTAAAAGAGTGCTATTTAGGTAAAAAAGTCTTTTTACCTCACTAGCATCCTTTGATTTTTTGTTTCCCTCAATAACACTATTTATTTTTTTATTTCTCTAAATAACATTCTTTATTTTTTAATTTCTGAAATAATACTCTTTTGTTTTCTGTAATAACATTTTTTTGTAATAGTTATTAAAATTTGTGAATATTAGTTTATTAAAATTAAGATAAAATATAAAAATGATTAAATTAAAAAAAACAAAGAATGTAACACCCCAAAAATAACATGCATAAAGGTAAACATTCTACTAATCATAATTATGATTCATCGACATACAATATTATTCCTTTAAAAATTAAAGTATTACAGAATTCTACTAAAACATAATTGCAAAGCATTTCCAAATTGTTTTTCAAATTTAACCTATGCTTAAAAGCACCACTCACTCCAAATGATCATCCACATTTATGACTATGAAGAAATATGTGCCTGACCCTAGCCATATCTTAGTAGTAGATGAAGTGCAAGTCAAGGAGAAGTTGATCTTTGAAGCCCAACCAATCAGAATTGTAGACCAGCAGACTAAGCAACTCAGAGGCAAAGCCTGGTGAAAGTATTATGGGATGTCAGAGTTGGTGATTCCACTTAGGAGTTGGAGGAGACCATTAGCGAAATTCACTCTCACCTTTTTCCTAGTCAGTCAATTTTCGAAGAAGAAAATTTTTCTTGTTGGGGAGAATGTAACAACCTAATAAATCTATCATCTGAGTAGAAGTGGTAAGAGTGGAATGAGCATCTGATTATTATATTATTAAACTGAAAACACGTATTTATAGGAAAAGTTAGTTGTCAAGTCTCATTCCCACTTGAGCCACCATCTCTCTAAAACCTGTGACCTCCTTTTCTCTAACTTCTCTCTAAGACTTTGCGTCTATCTTCCATTAGTTTCTCGAGCGGAGCCCACCTTTGGACTCATGGTGAAGAACAAAGCAAGTCTATCTGATCAAAATCTCCAATAGAGTAAGTTCGTTTTTTGTCCCTTCCCTTAGAGCCAATTTTAGGTTTTCATTTTTCTCTGCTTATTGAGCTTGCATGTGACTTCTGAGCCATGAGACGATGCCTCTGTGAGCTCAGTTTCCTAGTGTGTTAGTCTGGTTGTTGATCAGAGGTCCTTTGATGCAAATTCGAGTTCCTGAAGAGTTTAGGCTATTAGGACAAAACTGTTAGAGAGAATTTCAACCGCAATTCAAGTCAGGGAAACTAACCTGAAATCTGTGCTTGTCTGGTTTATAAATATAAGTTTTTGATAAATGATTGTAGTAGTTATACAATTTGTATCTGGTAAAGTTTCGTACAGGTCTGAAATGTTGGATTAATGTTGAATTGAATGTTGCATGTATGAGATAGTTGTGTGAACTTGATGGGATGTTGATATGTTGCGTTGGTATTTTGTGCTAGGGTAAACCATTTATTGTATAAGCATGTTGATTCTTATTATTTTTGTCATCTGAGGCATGCATGTTAGCTCTGAGGCAATAGAAGTTGTTGTTTTCTGCATAATTCGCCCAAGCGACACATCTCCCCCAGGCGAGAATGGTTTCAAGGAGCAAGTGTTCTCTCTGGACTGTTTTTGCCCAAGCAAGATGGAAACTTCGCTCAGGTGAGGATAATGTCACTCAAGCGAAAATGGCTCTGGAGCAAGTGTGCTATTTGGAGTATTTTTGCTCAAGGGAGAGAGTTTTCGCTCGGATGAGGGGGATTTTCGCTTGGGCGAAATTATTTTCGCTTAGGCAAAAAATAAACTTCTTTTCGACTTTCAGTTTTGATTGTTTGATTCTTTTGTAATGTGATGTATTTATTTATTTGAATAGATTAATTGAAAAATTTAAATCTATTGATAATTTAGTGATTTCTTTCATTTTTGAGATTGAGGTAGAGATTGAGATTGAAAAGTTAGTGAACACCTAAGATCTGTGTTATGATATGATATTGTTAGAGTATTGATGAAGTTTGTCAAAGCTTTGACATAGTGTTTTCAGGAAAGGAAACACTCGTGCCTAGGTCAGTTAGGAAGTGCATTGTCTAAGGACCAGATCAATAACGATTGATATCCTGACTCTACTAGTAATAGGAATCAAATAGATGATCATTACTAGGTGGTGAGAGTCGAAGGAGGTCTGAACTGGGTGACTGCTACTTGAAACATAGCTGGTCATGAAAGTCTCAGAGAGACTAACCCTATTATACATGATTGATGATTCATTTGTGTGGAGGCTATGTGGATGCACAATTTGAAGATGTATGATAAGTGCATATCTCAGGGTCTATTCAATGCACGAGTCTTCCGAAAGTAGAGTCAAGTCTATAGTGTGTTAGTGTCTTGTATTGTGATGTTGCATGTAACTGAATGAAAGACTTTAGTGGTGTTAATCTCTATGTTTTAATTGAAATAATACTCAGAATTATTAAAATTTTGGTTAGTTTACCCTTTGTTTTGTTTTGATATCTGTCTGCAATGATCATGTTTTTGACACGGGAGCAGATGGTATTACAGATGGACAGATGGATCTGTGGATGATCATTTGGAATGAGTGGTGCTTTTAAACATAGGTTAAATTTAAAAAGTAATTTGAAAATGTTTTGTAATTATATTTTTGTAGAATTTTGTAATACTTTAGTTTTTAAAGGAATAATGTATGTCGATGAATCTTAATTATGATTAGTAGAATGCTTAGTTTTATGCATGTTATTTTTGGGATGTTACCAAGAAAATAAATAAAATATTTTATAGGTTTTTTAACTAATTAATTATAATAGGAAAAATTGATAAATTATTTTATTTTAGATTTCATAATAAATTTATATTGGCATAATAAATTATATTAAAATAAGTATAATAATTTTATGATTGTATTTTTATATTAAAATTTGTATTTTTTGTTTGTTAAAAAAATATCTAAATAATTAATGGCAAAAATCAAATAAAATTATGATAAAGATAAAATTTGATTTTTGATAAAAATAAAATTTGGTTTTTAATAGAGATAAAATTGGATATTTTATTAAGGATATCATTTGATTTTTTATAAAGATAAAATTTGATTTTCGATAAAGATGTAATTGATTTTTTGATAAAGATAAAATTTGAGTTTTGATAAAGATAAAATTTATGTTCCATTTCACACAAAATATTTGGTGGCCCATTAACTAAACTATTTAGTCAATATATGATTGTCATTTTTTTTTCTATTTATGTTCAACGTGTATTGCATCATTTCAATAATTGACAATTTTTAAGTAATAATATAACATTTAAAAATAATTCACAAATAAATTAAATTTTATTTAAAATTTTTAAACCTTTAATTTATATTAATATATAAAACTTCAAAATAGCTTTTGAATTATGCAATATAGACATATGGATAATATCTCTTGTCGTTGTTCCTGAAAGTAAGTACTGCATTTTATTTCAATCAATTAAACCCAATAAAAAGTACACCTTATTCATGTGTGACATTGCTCAGAAACTATAGTTACTTCTAAAGTAACTTGATCGTCACTTATTCATGGTGCAACATGACAATAGTCCATTAGTTGATTAAATATGCACAATTGCACAATGAGGTGGAGTACTGCAATCAGGTGAAGGTCCAGAAGGTCGAACAGGCCCTTTAGGAAGAAGATGAAAGTGTTTGTTTTGAATGGTTCTATAAAGATCTCTACCAGGGTGGATGTGAAGGTCCAAACCATGGAACAGGCCCCTTGAGAAGAACATAAAAGTGTTTGTTTTGAATGGTTCTATGAAGATCTCTATCAGGTGGATGTGAAGGTCCAAACCATGGAACAGGCCCTTTGGGAAGAACGTGAAAGTGTTTGTTTTGAATGGTTTTATGAAAATCTCTACCAGGTGGATGTGGAGGTGGATGTGAAGGTCCAGACCATGGAACAGGCCCCTTGGGAAGAACATGAAACATGACAACTTTATCTATTTCTTTAATATTCATATCTTGAAGGTTACAAATATTCTAACTAGATGCAACATTTTCTATCACTATATTTGAGAAAACAAGATATAAAAGCAATGGAGTTAAAATAATAGTTATTTTAAATTCTTTGACAAGAAAGTGAGAACCCCAATACTAATATTTATATAGAAAAAAAATGCAATAATAATAATATTAGTATATATAATATATTTATATAGTTTTTACTATATATATATATATATATATTATATTAAAAAGTATATAAATATATTACATTTAATAAATCCTCTATATTTAAAATTTGGCTATAAAATATATTCAGTAAATTATATTAATTATTGAATTCTGAAAAATAATATATTTATAATAAAATAAATTGATTAAAAAATTTACATCATTAATAAAAGTTATTCATTTAACTTAAGAAATGCAACTTTTATATTCTTTTATATGGAATGATTAATTATTAAATAAAAGTAGCTCTTACTTTGAATTTATGTTGTTATTATTATATATCATCTTCTCCTTTTGTTTTGACTAATCATTCACTTTTTCTTTTGGCTAATCATGCATTATTAATAATTCATTTATTAAATAAATATATTGTATATTTTAGAATTAATTTTTAATATTCTTTTTTATTTTATAGAGTAGTATAATTAATCCCCTAGATTGAAAGGTTTATCAACATTGTGAAAAGAATATTAAAAATAATTCTGATAGATAGAATATATTTATTTAATAAATGAATTATTAATAATGCATGATTAGCCAAAAGAAAAAGTGAATGATTAGCCAAAAGAAAAAGAGAAGATGATATATAATAATAACAACATAAATTCAAAGTAAGAGCTACTTTTATTTAATAATTAATCGTTCCATATAAAAGAATATAAAAGTTGCATTTCTTAAGTTAAATGAATAACTTTTATTAATGATGTTAATTTTTTAATCAATTTATTTTATTATAAATATATTACTTTTCATAATTCAATAATTAATATACTTTACTGAATATACTTTATAGCCAAATTTTAAATATAGAGGATTTTTTAAATATAATATATTTATATAGTTTTTACTATAATATAATATATTTATATAGTTTTTAATATAATATATATATATATATATATATTAAAAACTATATAAACATATTATATATACTAAATACTCTATATTTAAATTTTGGCTATAAAGTATTTTCAATAAAGTATATTAATTATTGAATTCTGAAATATAATATATTTATAATAAAATTAATCAATTAATAAATATTACACCATCCATAAAATTTATTCATAAGAAGTATGACTTTTATATCCTTTCATATGGTAACGATTAATTATTAAACAAAATAGGTGCTACTTTGAATTTATATTATTATCACCATATATCGTCTTTCACTTTTTTCTTTTTGGGATATAGTGCACTATCAATAAATTATTTATTAAATAAATACCATGTATATATTAAAATTAATTCTTAATATTTTCTCATTTTATAGAATGGTAGAATTAGTTTCCTATATTGAAATAAAGTTTCTTTTGCCATATAAGACATCTTTAATAATAATAATAATAATAATAATAATAATTATTATTATTATTATTATTATTATTATTATTATTATTATTGTAATTTTTTCTGTATAAATGTTAGTATTGGGGTTCTCACTTTCTTGTCAAAGAATTCAAAATGACTATTAGTTTAACTCCATTGCTTTTATATCTTGTTTTCTCAAACATAGTGATAAGAAATATTGCATCTGGGTCGAATATTCGTAACCTTCAAGATATGAATATTGAAGAAATAGATAAAGTTGTCATGTTTCATGTTCTTCCCAAGGGGCCTGTTTCATGGTCTGGACCTTCACATCCACCTAGTAGAGATCTTCATAAAACCATTCAAAACAAACACTTTCATGTTCTTCCCAAAGAACCTGTTCCATGGTCTGGACCTTCACATCTACCTCCACATCCACCTAGTAGAGATCTTCATAGAACTATTCAAAACAAACACTTTCATGTTCTTCCGAAGGAGAAGGGGCCTGTTCCATGGTCTGAACCTTCACATCCACCTCCACATCCATCTGGTAGAGATCTTTATAGAACCATTCAAAACAAACACTTTCATCTTCTTCCTAAAGGGCATGTTCGACCTTCTGGACCTTTACCTGGTTGCAGTACTCCACCTCATTGTGCAATTGTGCACATTTAATCAACTAATGGACTATTGTCATGTTGCACCATAAATAAGTGACGATCAAGTTACTTTAGAAGTAATTATAGTTTTTAAGCAATGTTGCACATGAATAAGGTGTACCTTTTATTGCGTTTAATTGATTGAAATAAAATGCAGTACTTACTTTGAATTTATATTATTGTCATTATATCTTTTTGTTTTAAATTAAAATAAATTTGTTTGTCTTAATTATTCTATTACATTTTGTTAATTATTATTATTTAATTATTTTTTAATTTGTAACAAATATAGTGTCCAATAAATGAAAAATGGTTGCATAGAGATGAGTTTAGAAGAAAATGAGATATTTTAATTAATGTCTTTAATTGAAATGACTATATCACTTGTATTTAAGCAATTATACCTCTATTGAAGGATTTCTTAATGTAAAATCCTTTTTAGCCGACAAAATTTGCCTATCTTAATAAATAAATATTTTTTTACCCTTTTTAGACATTATTATAAAAAAGTACACCAAAATGAAAAAAAAAAAGCCCACTATTACATCGTTAAAGAAAAATCGTCTAAGTCTAATCTCCTCTTAGAATTCCTCTACATTTATATGTTACGATGTTTTTCTACATTTGTCTTCATCTTATGTTTATAAACCATTATAGAAAAATCCATACATTTATATTGTTGGTAATTATAATATTATTTTCCTTTAATATAATTATGAATATGTAGAACTACTTGAATTAATTTGTTTATTCTCTCTTCTGTTCACCTATTTATTTAATATATTATGGAAATAAAATAAAGGTTTAATTATATTTTCTATTCCTAATTTATTTCGTCACTACTTTAGTCTCCTAATTTTTACTTATCCATAATTTTGGTCAGGGAATATCTTTAATGCAATTTTGATTCTTAAATTTCTAATTATACAAAACATTAGTCCGATATTTTTTGCTTGGACATCAAAGTGATTTAATATATTTTTTAACTTATATAACAAAATAAAATTACAAATAATTAGAAATTAAGGAGTTGGAATTGCGTCAAAAGAGTTCAAGCACTAATATTGGAAATAATTGATTAAAATTTCAAGGATTAAAGTTGCTGGAAAAAATTAGTATTGAGAAAAATTAAGATGAAAAAACTAGTATTGAGCAAATAAAATTCTAACAATATTTAGGGCCAACAAACAAATTCTAAATATTAATCTTAATAAAAATAAAATATAATATATATCGTAAAAACTGTATAAATATAGTATATTTAATAATTAATTTATATTTAAAATTTGGCTATAAAGTATATCCAATAAAGTATATTAATTATTGAATTCTGAAATATAATACATTTATAATAAAATTAATTAATTAATAAATATTACATCGTCAATAAAATTTATTTATTTAACTTAAGAAATATGACTTTTATATCCTTTCATATAGTAGCGATTAATTATTAAATAAAATAGCTATTATTTTGAATTTATATTATTATCATCATATCTTTCACTTTTCTTTGAGATATCGTGCACTATGAATTATTTATTAAATAAATACAATGTATCTTTTAAAATTAATTTTTAATATTTTTTTGATTTTATAGAATGGTAGATAATTTCCTACAATGAAAGATTAGTAAAGATTCTTTACCATATAAGGCATCTTTACTTAAAAAATAAAAAAATAATAATAATAATTACAATTTTTTTAAGTATAAAAGTTAGTATTGGGGTTCTCACATTCTTGTCAAAAAATTCAAAATGACTATTAGTTTAACTTCATTTTTTTTATATCTTGTTTTCTTAAACATAGTGATAGAAAATGTTGCATCTGAGTCGAATATTCGTGATCTTCAAGATATCAATATTGAAGGAAAAGCTAAAGTTGGAACTCATGCCAACTTTCATGTTCTTCCCAAAGGATTTGTTCCACCTTCAGGACCTTCACATGGCGGCACTCCACCTTCTCCAGATCTTCAAAGCCTAAATCAACCACATAAGGCTAATAATGTGATTAAAGCTCCTGCTGATACACATGTTATTAAAAACATGCATTTTCATGTTCTTCCTAAAGGGCCTGTTCCACCTTCTGGACCTTCACATGGTTGCACTCCACCTTGTGCACATTTAACCAACTAATTGGCTATGGTTGGTGAAGTTGTTGCACCAACTCTATGCGCTATTGTGGATTTATTTTTTTGAATAAGTGAGGATCAAGTTACTTTAAAAATAACTATTGTTTCTAAGCAATGTCACTCATGAATAAGTGGTGCTTTAGTTTTTTTTATGTATCAAATGCATTACACTTTTAGTGATTATCATTATTATGTGGTAAAGATGTCTTATATGATAAACAATCTTAACTAATCTTTTAGTGTAGGAGATTAATTATACCACTCTATAAAATAAAATAAAATATTCAAAATTAATTGTAATAGATACAATATATTTATTTAATAAATGATTTATTGATAGTGCATGATTAGCCATAAGAAAAAGTGAAAGATAATATATAATAATAACAATATAATTTCTCGTGAGTAAGATGACCATTATTTTGAATGATCCGTTTGCATTGGTGTACATGAACATTATGGAATGCTTTTGTAAATACGAAACATTAGAAATTATATTAGCATTTGGTTGAATTTTTTGGGATGGATTTGGGTAATGCCACAACACAATTGAGGTATTATCATGACATACAATCAATTATTTTTTAAAACTTATTTATTACGACAAAAATAAATAGTTTGAGATCTAGTTGATTACTTCTTAACTTATCGGGCTATTTTTATACATTTCAATCTTTTATTGTTAGCTGTTTATCAATTTAGTTTACAATTTTAATTAACAATTTTAACTTTTAGGTATCGCTTAATATAAATTGCTAAATAAAATACAATATCAAACTAGATTTTTTTAATAATATATTCAATAAATTACCATAATCAAAAATTTTAATAGTTTATTCCTTGAAAATTATAGTTTTATATTTGTTCCTAAAAATATGAGTAAGTTACAAAATTCAGAATATTGAAAGTACAAATTAACTCAAGAAAAGAAATTGTCTGATGCATTAGACCTTTTACGGAATATTACATCATTAAAGAAAAATCCTCTACGTCTAATCTCCTTTCAGAATTCCTCTACATTTATATGTTACGATGTTTTTTCTACATTTGTCTTCATCTTATGTTTATACTTGCTCAAACCATTATAGAAAAATCCACACATTTATATTGTTGGTAATTATAATATTATTTTCCTTTAATATAATTATGAATATGTAGAACTACTTGTATTAATTTGTTTATTCTCTCTTCTGTTCACCTATTTATTTAATATATTATGGAAATAAAATAAAGGTTTAATTATATTTTCTATTCCTAATTTATTTCGTCACTACTTTAGTCTCCTAATTTTTACTTATCCATAATTTTGGTCAGGGAATATCTTTAATGCAATTTTGATTCTTAAATTTCTAATTGTACAAAATATTAGTCCGATATTTTTTGCTTGGACATCAAAGTGATTTAATATATTTTTTAACTTGTATAACAAAATAAAATTACAAATAATTAGAAATTAAGGAGTTGGAATTGCGTCAAAAGAGTTCAAGAACTAATATTGGGAATAATTGATTAAAATTTCAGGATTAAAGTTGCTGGAAAAAATTAGTATTGAGAAAAACTAAGATGAAAAAACTAGTATTGAGCAAATAAAATTCTAACAATATTTAGGGCCAACAAACAAATTAAGTATATCCAAACTATATTATATAATTAAATTTTAAATATTATTCTTAATAGAAATTAAATATAATATATATATTAAAAACTGTATAATATAGTATATTTAATAATTAATTTATATTTAAAATTTGGCTATAAATTATATTCACTAAATTATATTAATTATTGAATTCTGAAATATAATACATTTATAATAAAATTAATTAATTAATTAATATTACATCATCAATAAAATTTATTCATTTAACTTAAGAAATATGACTTTTATATCCTTTCATATGGTAACGATTAATTATTAAACAAAATAGCTCTTATTTTGAATTTATATTATTATCATATATTTCACTTTTCTTTTGGGATATCCTGAACTATCAATGAATTATTTATTAAATAAATACAATGTATCTTTTAAAATTAATTTTTAATATTTTTTGATTTTATAGAATGCTAGAATTAATTTCCTACATTAAATGAAAGATTAGTAAAAATCTTTATCATATATAAGACATCTTTATTAAAAAAAATAAAAAATAATAATAATAATAATTGCCAAAGGTTTTATTCTAGCTTCTAGACCCTCTCATGTCTTCACTCAACTTAGTAGAGATCTTCATAACCTACATAAAATCATTCAAAACAAACACTTTCATCTTTTTCCTAAAAATCTTGTTTGGACTTTTGAACTTTTACATGGTTGGAATCCACCTTATGCACATTTAATAGTTAATTGGCTATTGTGGCTCATAAAGTTGTGTTTTAGTTTTTTTTTATGTATTATTTATTGCGTTTAATTGATTGATATAAAATGTAGTACTTTCTTTTAGAAATAAGGAGAAGAATATTACTCAGATGTACTATATTGCAAGATCCAAAAGTTATTTTTGAAGTTTTATTTTTCAGAATACACATTTATTTTCGAGCTTGACAATATATTCCAAAATATATTATGATATTTCAGGTTATACACTATGTAATGTATTTTTGAATCCAGTAATGTATTTTAATATGTAAAAATTAGAATATATTTTTTTAGAAAACACTTTAATAAAGGAATCATTATTCAGCTATGGCTAAAATAAGAGGTAATGCATCTCAAAGTGAGGCTAGGTACAGATGTCGATCCACACAAGAGACCAAGAACAATTTGTCACCCACATTGGTAACAATGTGTTGCATGAAGTTATAGGAGGACATGATGACTAGTAGTAGAGATTTCTTAGCGGACCTTTTTATATTTGTTTACTTGTGAGTTATGCTTATCAGATTGCATTAAAATTTTGGAGGGTGAGATAAAAAATAAAAATTTCAACTAATGGCCTTATGTTTGATTATTTGTTATTATTTGTAGTTAGAAACATTAATATATTTTTGTTAAGATCTAGGAAAATTCTAAGTTTTGTATCACATGGAGGCAAGTTAAGTAAATTTAGAATCCCTCATCCATATATTAAGGTTGTTGTACTTAACTCTACATTGTTGTCATTGTGTAACATCAATTATGAAACTGTTGATAAATGTCTCATATTAGATATTGTATAAATGTATCATCAAGATACTAACATTATATTTTCATTAGTGAGATGACTGTCACATTGGATAATATGTTTGTGTTGTTGCATATCATATCATATCATGAGATGCTTTTATAGACATGTAACATTAGATTTTATATTAATATCAACATTATTGATTGAACTCCTCATGATGAATTTGGGTGATGTGGGTGATGTCACTGCACAATTGAGACATTGTCTTGATTCTTAAATTTGTATACATTTTAATATGTTATTTTTAGCTATTTATCAATTTAGTTTACATTTTTAGTTAACAATTCTAACTTTTAGATATCGTCTAATATAAATTATTAAATAAAATGAAATATCAAACTAGATTTTTCTTAATAATATGCTCAAAAAATTAAAATAATCAAAAAGTTTAATATTTTATTTCCTAAAAGTTATAGTTTTTGTATTTGTTTTTAGAAGTATTTGAGTAAGTTATAAGATCGAGAAATATTGTAGGTACAAGTGGATTTAAGAGAATGGATATAAATAAACCTTTTACGGAATTATTAGGCCTTAAAAAAAAGTCGTCTACGTCTAGTCTCCCTTAAAAATTTCTTTATATTCATATGTTATGATGTTTTCTCAACATTTGTCTTCATCTTATATTTATACTTGTTTTAAACATTGTAGAAAATCCATACATTATATTATTGAATAACTATAACATCTCATATTTATTCATATCATAGAAACACATACGAATTATATAATAAACCTAAACATAAATATTCATACATTTATAGTATATTTTAAAATATACTTTTCCACATAAAATTTATTAAAAATATCTTTGTACAATCACAATAAAATAAAATAAAATTAAACTTCTTCATCAGCTCATTAAGAATTCACACCATGTGTCAGATTGCTTATGTGTAATACACTATCAAAAACAAAACAAACACCACACAACAAAAGGGTAAACTAGAGAGTTTAAGAAAAAATATTTTCATAAATAAAATTTCTATCACAACCAAACAACAACAGATCAAGTTAATCCATATGATCTGGTCTAACCGGTTTTTTTTTTCACACCGTAGCGCAATCATGTTAACCTGTCAACCCATATGAGTCAGGATTGGACTCTCACCACCTAGTCATCTTCATTTGTGATTTGAGTGACTCTGATACAATCTTAACATGGGTATGTCTCCATCACACACCACATCATTCATAAACATTGATATTATATCATAGAATACATAAAAACGCATTCATCCAAAGTAATCCAATTCATTCTAATAAAACAAGCAATTACAATATCTATAAAAAAATAAGCAATAAAAGCATCTCTTGAATTCACAAATATATCTCACACATCATACATATCATTCACTATTTCAAAATAAATTAACATTTATAAACGACATACAACTAGTTTCTCATATCCAATTTCACAAGACAAATAATTACAATATCTATGAAAACATATAAAACTAGCTTCCATTACCCAAATTCACAAGTAATTACTATCAACACCAAATTTCGTCCGGGCTAAATAAAATATGTTTTAAAAAAATATAATAATAATAATAAAATAAAATATAAAAATAATAATAATATAAAATTTGTAAAAAGAAAAGAAAAAAAAAGCAACAAAGTAAAATAAAATAAAAGAAAGATTAATAATAAATAAGATAGGAAAATAAAATAAATAATAATGAATAAAATAAAAAATGGAAAGTATAAAAAAAATTAACAGAAAGAAAAAGAAGTATTGGGTCTGTTTTAAAATAAACTACATAAAAAGATTTGAAGGAAACCCAACCCATTAAGAGATTCAGTTAGAAAATAAATTGTTTTTGAATAAAGTCCAAATTAATAAGGAGTTCATTTGAAAAAATAAAGAAAATTGGTATGTTGAAGTCCAGTTCATAAAATGTGTTAAAAAGAAAAAAATAAAATTATTATTTGCTCCTCTCTCTATTAAAATGTTGTCATGTCACACTCTACTAAATAATATGTAATCTAACTGTCATTTCCATCACCATTTTTTGTACACAAAAATTAATTTAAAAAATTAAAAAAATAATTAATTGATAAAGAATTTGAATGGATTATGAAATCTCACTTTAATTGGATATTATTTTACTTCATTACAAATAAGGATATTAATTGGATATTATTCTGTTTAATTAAAAATAATGATAATAATAGGTGGTTATTTAGATCAATTACAAATAATTTTAATTAATTGAGATTTATTCTTCAGTTTTATCTAAATTAAGCACATTAAACTGAAATTATTGAACATAATAATTGAAAAGTTAAAGAAATTTTATAAAAGAGATACCAAAATAAGAGTTACTTGACCCTTTATATTTGATATGTACATGTGATTGTTCTAATTGTTCTTTTACCCGTGAAATTTATCCATAAAAATGTTGCTTTTAAGCATGTCTCATTATTCAATTTTATCTCTAAGGACTACTACTGCCTTATGCACTCTCTTGATTTCCCAAATTATTATGAGGCCACTACTTTTGTCATACTCTCATCCTCGGCAATGCCACAAAAGTAGCCATCCAGAATACCCAAAAGACCAAAATAGTAACAATTAGAATCCTTTGAACACCAAAATAGAAACATAAAAAAAAGATTCCCAATTTAATAAACTTTTAATATGTTAATAATATTTTTATTTTAAAATTTATTTATTAAATAAATTTTTTCTTGATCACACGCAATTGAGTTACACTTTATATGAGTGTAAAGAAATCAAGAAAAAGAAACTGTTAATATATTTTTCTCTTTATTATATTAACAAACTTTTTTAATAATTTTATAAATACTAATAAATATATGTATTCTTTTTAATAAATAATGAATTTGTTATCAAAAAATTAAATATTAAAAATAAATATGTTTAACTGAATTTTTAAAATTAATTTTACTATTATTCCATTTCAAATTATAAATATCTTAACAATAAAATATATTATTTTAATAATTAATAAAATATAAAATCAATTAGAAAAACATTATTGAAAAAGAATATTATTAATATATTAAAAATTATTTAGTGTAGAAATAAACTTTATCCCAAGGCAGAGAGTGAAAAGAGTTGAATAAGTAATTGGGTTTAGGCTCCAAGAGAAAAAAAAAAAAGGAACGACTGCTTCTTTCTGCACCTCCAAGCCTTCTTCAGACAGATCCAAACTTTGAAAATATTCTAAGTATATTCTTTATGAAATTATGATTTTATACTTATGGAAATGGCTGGATAAAAGGTGGACCGTTCTGAATTCGGAGTATAATTTCGGAATATTTTATTTCGCAATTAATTTTTCGTATAAAATGGGTTATGAAATAGGATATTCTGAAACTGTCCTCCAGATTCGAAGAACAGTTTCAGAATATCCCGTTCCGTAATTGATTTTCGTATAAAATGAATTATGAAACAAGGTATTCCGGAATTGTCCTTTAGATCCGAAAAATAGTTCCTGAACACCTCATTTCCTAAACTCATTTTATATAAAAAAACAACTCATTCTCAAATTACAAACTGAACAAAATTCCCCTAAATACTTTATAAATTTTTTAATACATCATGCATATCTTAAATGATTGTTTACTATTAATGGATGACAGAAACTGACTAAAGAAGTGCAAAACAAAATGTTGGAACTGCTTGAAAGTGACCTTGTAAGAAAGTGAAACGAGCATAGATAAATGGAAAGATTTAGAATTTAGAAGTATTTTAGTCTTTATAATATTATTTTAAAAATATTTTGGATAGAGTCAAAAAAAATTTTGAAGATGCCGAAGAAATACTTGGAGGTGTAGGAATAAGGAGTTAAAAGGAAGAATGGGAGTAGAGGCTTTAGATTCGGTCCGTTAGTGCATAAAAAAAAATAGAAAATATATGTGTGGCTTGAAAAAATGAAGGGCGTTTGAAAAAAAAAGAAGAAAGTGAAAGAATGAAGAGGGGGAGGGTGCAGCGTGAATATATGACAATGGGTGTGGAGAAAGTGATTGGTTGTGGCTTACACGCATTCCAAAGAAAAAAAAAAAAAAAGGTTAAATGTGGGTGTAGGCATGTGCTAAACGTGGGTGTATGTACATGTGCTAAACGTGGGTGTAGGCATATATTGGAACATGTGATACATGCATCGGAAAAGGTGAGGCATGCATTGGAAAAGGTGAGGCATGTATTGGGAAAAGTAATGCGTTACACACTTTTTTTCTCCAACCCATTATTTTATTTTTTTCCTTCCTTTTTTAAATAAGGTTATATAAATATGTTTTTTTTGTTTGTAAATAATCATTCATGTCAAATTTTCAAAAATAAAACATTTCTAAAAAATTGTAAAACTTTTAAAATAAAAAAAATTTAAATTTCAAAAAGTAAAAGACAATATATAAAACATTTTTTCTAAAAAATAATAAAAATACAAATTTTCAAAAATTAAAAAATATATTAAACATCATCAAACAAAATTTTAAATTAGAATTACATAAATTCTAATTTTCCATCTTGAATGGAACTATTTTTAAAATATTACAATTATTTTCCTCCAATATAATATAATTATGAATATATAGAACTACTTCAATTAATTTGTTTATTCTCTCTTCTATTTTATGTATTTATTTAATATTTTATAGAATTAAAAGAAAGGTATAATTGTATTTTATATTCCTAATTTATTTTGTCACCACTTTAGTCCTCTAGTTTTTACTTATCCAAAATTTTGGTCACTGAATTTCTTTTAATGCAATTTTGATACTTTAATTTCTAATTATGCGAAACATTAGTCCAAATTTTGCTTGCTTGGACATTAAAGTGATTTAATATATTTTTTAACTTGTATAGCAAAATAAAATTATAAATAATTAGAAATTAAGGAGTTGGAATTGCGTCAAAAGAGTTCAATATCCAATATTAGGAATAATTGATTAAAATTTCAAGGATTAAAGTTTCTGGAAAAAAAAAATTAGAAACCAAAGTTGTGGATATTATAAAATATATTGAGAAAAATTAAGATGAAAAAACTAGTATTGAGCAAATAAAATTCTAACAATATTTAATGCCCAACAAACAAATTAAGTCTATCCAAACTATGTTATAAACTTAAATTTTAAATATTAACCTTAATAAAAATTAAATATAATATATATAGTAAAAACTATATAAATATATTATATTTTATGAATACTTTATATTTAAAATTTAGCTATAAAGTATATTAATTATTGAATTCTGAAATATAATATAATTATCATAAAATTAATTAATTTATAAATATTATATCATGAATAAAATTTATTCATTTAATTTAAAAGAAATATGACTTTTATATTAATTATTAAATAAAAGTAGTTGTTACTTTGAATTTATACTGTTATTATTATATATATCTTTTGTATTTATTTAAATTCATTTTTATTTTTTATTTTATTGTATAAAGTGGTATAACTGGTTTCTTACATTGAACTTTACCATAACATATAATAATAATAATATAATAATAAGGATATAATAATAATAATAATATAATAATAATAAACCGTTTCCTTTCTTACATAATATAAAAGTTGGTATTGGACTTCTCATTTTCTTGTTAAAGAATCCAAAATGGGTATTAGTTTAAGTTCATTCTTTTTATATCTTGTTTTCTCAAATATAGTGATAGCAAATATTGCATTTGAGTCAAATATCCATAATCTTCAAGATTTCAATAGAGAAAAAGTAACTAAAGTTAAAAGTCATGTGAATTTTCATATTCTTCTTAAAGGATATGTTCCACCTTCTGCACCTTCAAAAAGATGTCATTCACATTCTCCCAAAGGGTACGTTACTCTTCCTGAATCTTTAAAAGTATTTCATCTAAATTGTATAAATCTTCATAAAAGTCGTGTCAATTTTCCTATTATTCCCAAAGGGTATGTTCCACCTTCTGGACCTTCAGATAGATTCTATTCATGTTTTGAAAATCTTCATAGCCGACATCCACCACAAAAGCCTAATAATTTGGTGAATGCTCCTCCTCATACATATTTTCATCTTCCTGAAAGGCTTGTTCGACCTCTAATCAACTAATTGACTATTGTCAGTGACATTGTTACAACAATTTCACAACAATCTCAATGTACTTATGTTTTTATTTTTCCCAATCCATCAGTAACAGTCAAGTTACTTTATTTGTAATAAAATTATATAATAATATTAATATTAAATAAAAATATCTTATAAAAAATGTCGCACATATTTAGTTTTTTATGTATTATTTATTATGTTTTTTTATGTATTATTTATTGTGTTGAATTAATTGATATGAAACGAATTAATTACTTTTAGAAATAAAATAAGGAAAAGAGATATTAAAATATTAATAGAATTTACTAGATTATAAAATTTTTCAGTACTTTGGAGAAAGCACATTCTATAGTGCATTTTTAGACTTAAAAATATAATCTAAAATGTAGAGATATAATCTAAAATGTACGTTTTTGAATAAAATAAGATATTTTAGGTTGTATGTTTTTTCGAATTCAAAAATACATTTTAATATACATATTTTGGAATTTTTTTTATAAAAATATTTTAGTAATACAAGAACCATTTTGATAAATATGACTAAAATTAAAGGTGATGTATCTTAAAGTATACTAGATAGAGACTTCGATCGACATAAAAGAAGAGATCGAGAATTATTTGGTATTACCATTATTGCATGAAACTATAAGAAGATATGATGGGCAGTAAGATTCTTTAGCAGACTTTTCGATATATCTTTATATTTATAAGTTATGCTGATCCCATTGCATTAAAACTTTGGAGGGTAAAATCAAATATAAAAATTTCAATGACATTAGAGTTCTTCACATATATAGAACGACTTTGTTACACCAACTCTATATTTTCATCTTTTTAAAATAGGTGAAGATCAAATTCCTTTAAAAAGGAACTATTTGTAACAAAGTAATTAAAGCTAATATTGAAAACTTAGTATTTTCTGAGAAGGAGTTGCAACAATAAATGATAAAATATGATGTGATAATAAATCATAGAATAATAATTCCATGTTGAAAGATTAGTCAATCTTGTTTACTTACTGTATAAGGCATTTTTAGGAGTTATAACAATAAATAGTAAAATATAATGTGATCATAAATCTTAAAATAATAATTCTATGTTAGAAAGATTAGTCAATGTTCTTCACCGTATAACTCATCTTTATTAAATAATAATAATAATAATAATAATAATAATAATAATAGTAATAATAATAATAATAATATTTTATTATTATTGAAATTGGTTAATTGTCTCACTTTGATATAATTTTATTATAAAGAAATTAAGTTAGTTAGGTACGATTTTATTAAAAAAAAGTATGTAAGCTGGTGATTATTTTTATATTAACGATAAAATCATGTCTTATCATGTCTAACTCAAACCATTTTGATTAATATTGAAGTGAAATTGTATGTAATTTACTTGATTTTCTCATACACATCTAATACAATTTTATTGTGTATATATTTTTCATTTATGGAAAAAAACTTAAAATAATTTATAAATAAATATTTATAATTCAAATTTTTCTTTCGAATTCAATTTTCAATTAAATAAGTAAAATAAAAATTAGATTATGAGTTTAAAAAAGTCTGTTGATTTTAATTACCATTTTAAAATAAAATAAACTTTTAATGAGTTTAATTTAAAATCATAATTCAAAAGGCACTAATATATATTTAAAGAGTATAATAAAAACATGAAAGGAGTGAGGTCTTTTATAAGCATTAAATATTAATCTTAATAAATATAATCACAACCACAAACAATGATGCATATAACTTAGACTCAAAACCACAAGCATGACTCTCACTTCATTAGACACATGGATCCATATACCACCACTTTTGATGATCCACCTAGACATCAAAAGCCTTTTGAGAACTGATTAGGTAGTGTGAGTATATCTCATCAAAACATTGGTATAATTATAATCATTCTCTGGAAAATTATAGTCATCTGCCAATAACATAGATATATACTCACTATCTAATATTGGCGATGTTCAACAGGTATCGGACAATATCAAGTTCGGCCTGTGAACTATGCTAGTACAGGGCGTTACCCTAACTATCTAGATATCACCTACTTGAATACTTCCTTAAACGCCATCGAGTCCCTACCTTTCATCCCGCATTTGTATCAAACTATGACTTTCCAAAAATAGGCACTCATACATGACCCTAATTTCGACTCAGAAACCCAAAAATCTTTCAACACCAACATATTCATGACATTTTCATCAATCACATAACACAATGACCATTAAATTATAACATATATATATATATATATATATATATATATATATATATTAATCCACAAATTGTACACAACAACCAAACAAATACAACTAGTGAATAATAATATAGCATACAAAGAACTTCATTTTATCAAATTCATCAAAATACATACTTTTACTTCACATGTATTTATATATAAAATGATATTTAAATTATTACAAAATAGAATAAAATAAGGATTGAAGTAAGAACTTTAAATAAAATAATTTTCTTGTAAAATTGAAAATAAAATAAAATAAACTGGAGCAATACATAACTCGAGTTAAAATAATTAAACAAATAACATAGTACCAGACTGGAGATAAAATAAATAAAATAAATAAAATAAATATAACTAGTGCTTAACTAGAGATAAAATAATTGGGACCACTAATAATAATAATAATATTAATACCATTAAAATTATGATGATATTAATAACATTAATGGTAGTATTAATAATAATATTAATTATAATATTATAAATAATAATATTAATATTAATTATAATATTAATATTTATAATAATATGATAACAGAAAAGGTGGACAGGTGGGGCCAAATGAGTATGAGCCAAAGGGACACTTATGAGTATTTTGAGTATTTGTCTACTGTCTCTCTGCATTGCTTTCTCTAAGATCTTTCTTCTCTCTTTGAATTCTTCTTTTTCTTTCTATTTGTAGGTGAGGAAGCTATTTATTTTCTTCTACTATCTCTCTAGATACTGTCATACCAATAATGATAATTGTTGAGTACTTACTTTGTTTATATTACAATATCAAACTCCTATCAACTCCTCCCTGAATGTTGGTTCATTACTCCACTCTACAGTTTCCTTTTAATAATACCTATCATAATAATAATAATAATAATAATAGTAATAATAATAATAACATTATTATTATTACTAAAGAAATTATTAATAATAAATATAATTTTAATAATTTTAATTATATTATTAATAATATTAATATTAATATCATTAATATTAATATTATTCAAATATTATTAACAATAACATTAATACCATTAATGATAATACCAATAATAATATTAATTATAGTATTAATAACTATAATAATACTAATAAAAATATTAATAATCATAATAATAGGAATTTTCTCATTGTTTAGATCGGATGCATCTAATTAATTTAAAATAATTTGTAAATAATTATTTATAATTGAAACTTTTTTTTTGAATTTAATTTTCAATTAAATAACTAAAATAAATATTAGATTATGATTTTAAAATAAATTCTATTGATTTTAATTACCATTTTAAAATAAAATAAATTTTAATGTGTTTAATTTAAAATCATAATCCAAAGCGGACTAACATAAATTTAAAGAGTATAATAAAAATCTAAACTTTTAATATATTTAATTTAAATTCATAATAAAAAACATACTAATTAATGTGTATGAAAATAATATTCAATATAAAAGTTTTAGTTAATTATAATTAATTATTCAAATTTTTTGTCCAGATCAAAGATAAAAGTACAAAAAATGGTGACAATTTAATATTAAGATATTAATTGAATTTGGCATAATTTCAACATTAACGCATAAATAGTCATACTCTTACACAACTTCTTTTCTATTTAAGTGAAATCCTAACACGATTTTTTTAGCATGAAATTGGGTCATGTAGACAAGATTTACCCAATTCAATAATAAAAACTTGTCCAACAATGCTAATACAAATTACACCATTCTGAAAAAGAAACACATAAAAGATTAGTCAAAATTCTTTAAAGTACATTACATCTTTACTACTTAATAATAATAATTATAATTACATATTTCTCTCTTGTTATAAAAGTTATAGAACTGGGGTTTTCATCTTCTTGTCAAGGAATCCAAAATTGCCATTAGCTTAAATACATTTTCACTATTTCTTGTTTTTTCAAATAGTGACGATATTGCACCAACACTCGATGTACTACTGTGTCAGCAGTGGTGATCAAGTTGCACTAGAAGTAGCTATTTGTAATAAAATAATTTAATAATATTAATATTAAATAACTTCATATTATCTAAGCAATCTCGCACTTGAATAAGTCACACAGTAGTGTTTTTAATTACCCTCTAATCCCCGTCGCTTTCACTCTCCCCACCACCACTGCGTCCTCCGCCGTAGCCTTCGCCGCCATCGCCACGGTCCTCCGCGCTTCGCGCCGCCAAAATGGTCACCGTCGTTTTGGGTAATTTGATTTCTAGTGTACGGAAGAAGTGTCGAGAGTGATAGGTGTGAGTCACGAGTGGTGGAGAAAGGATTGAGGAATTGGGCTCATTCGAATTTAGGCTCATTGGGCTGACCCAATAGGCAGTTACTTTCTGCACTATATAAGACTGTGACCTGCACTATGTGGTATGACCGAAATGTCTAAAATACCCTTGTAAGTTAATGATAAGAGAACGAAATGTTTAAAATAGCCTTGTGAGTTAATAATAAGAGAGTGAACTCTTCTTACATGGTAAGGTGTAGTGCCACTGATAATTTTTTCTTTTCTTCGTCAAGTTAATTTCTATCTTTCTAGTTTTTGTAAAATTAAATTAAAGCTACTTATCACTAATCATAATTATGAATATAAAAGTCATCCTTCAGTTTTTTATTTAATTTTTTCTTTTTACATGCAACCAAATCTGATTTTGGGTTCTAAACAAATCCAGATGTTTTAAGAGCAAAAAAATGTCTGATTGTCAAAATAAAACTGGTTTAGTAGGCTTGGACAGCTTATGCATTGATGACGCTAGTGGCATTTTTTTCACATTTTAAAAGATTATACCGTGCAAGTCACAATTTATACAGTGCAGGAAGTAACTATCCATTTTCTATGTACACCGTCACCGCATCCTTTTTCTTTTGGAAATTGGTTCTGCATTCCATCAATTTTCAAAAATAACAATTATACTTTTATGAATTTTGGGGATGTATAAGATATTCGAGAAAGTATTTTTCAGTTTTGATAGATAGATTTTAAAATATATTTATGGAATATACTATAGAAAAGTATTTTCGGAAATAAACTAAAATTTGAAAAAAAAAATTCTTTTAAAAATGGATTTATGAAAATCTTCCGGAATTTGATTTCTGTAAGAAAAAATAAAACTTCGATGAGAAGCGTCCATACTTTGTGTGATACCACACCAGCACCACTCAAAACCCATCACAAACCATTTAAAATACTCTTTAAAATCGCCCTTACATAACCTCACCCCTATGCAAATTACAATCAAAACAACCTAATCCAATAATTTTTTTACAAACATCAAAACTATGAACAATGAATACCACAACTTACCTCCATCACTCAAATGCAAAGTGATCGATGAAGATCCCGAGCCCCGCTCCTCTACCGATGATGCTGGCGCAATACTTTCCACTCAAAACCGGTGTTCACCAAAAAAACTCTAAACCTTTTTTGTCTTCACTGAAAAGGGCACACCTGTCCTTTCAGATCTTTGATGGTGCAGGAAGCAACTGTGGGAGTGTAGGAAGCAATTTCAATAAAAAGGGTTAGGCTTATTTGATGAGTCCAGAATTTGATGAGTTCAGAATTGTTATTCGCTGCAGCCCTTCTTTTTCATATCCGAACCACACATTCCCATAGAAAGTTTGGGCCTGATCATTATTCACACCCGTTGCGCTCTAGTGTGGACCATCTTGTTTTAACAAAAGAAAAACTCCTTTTACTTTTCTTAAACACCTTTTTTTATATACACCACATTCTTGTTTTAAAAATAGAAAGGTTAGGGCCACTCTTAATTATTGCACTCCATTTTTTATACCCTTTATTTTATCTGTTTTAGAAAAATAATTACAACGTATTTTAAATAAAATTTAAATAGGTAAAACGACTTTTATTCGATATATAAATTAATATTTTAAATATTTCTTTTAGATATCAATACGCTACGTTGTCATATAATATTTAATATAACCATTCAAAAATAATTATTATTTGAATATTCTTATGATCTTACACATCATTTTTTTTTCAATATACTATCTAATACACTATCTCTAATTCAAAAGATACTGAGCAAGCACGGTCCAATTAGTAAATTATATAAAATTTTAAAAAATAGTAAAATTTCAAAAGTTATAAAATATCAACACCAAAATAACAGTTTTCTATATAAAATTATTCTGATTTTTTATTATGGATACAAATATATATAAGCAAGTTAATCTTTGACAAACGTTAAATATATAAAAAAATAATTACACTCGTTTCACTTATTTAATTAAAGATAAAGACAGATACCTTTCTTACGTATCTTTCTTAAGTTACATATCCTAAATCTAGCATCACATATCATTTCTTTATCTTTAATTTTTTTATGATAAATTATAATATCGACTTCTTTGTTATTTTTTAAAAAAGGTTATTTTTTCTTTGCATTGTCAGTGATTCTCATTGCAACAGTCATAATCCGCCGTTTGGGGTCATGGACCTTTAACGATCATTTAAAGGGTTGGACAAGATAGTTAAAAGTTTTCGGAACAATTATAATGACAAAGAAAAAGGAATATATTGTATAAAAGAGAAAATTAGAAGTCTAAAGAATGGCTTAAAGAAATTGAATAAAGATGGATTTGGAGATTTGAGCTGCAATAAGTATAACATTATAAAAAAATTAGTAAGCTAGATAAATTGGACAAGGAAGACGAGTTAGATAATGAGAGCAAGAAGGAAAGACAAGCTTTATTCATATAACTAAAAAGGGGATTATTTTTAGACAAGAGTCAGTGGAGAAGAAAAATCCAAAAACCCTATGGATTGATTTAGGAGATTCAAATTCAAAATATTTTCATTCAATTATCAAGAGGAAAAGGGTCAAAATAAAAGATTTTACATAGGGTAGCAGATGAATATATAAAACAATAAAGTAGGCTATCTGAATGTACATAGGGTAGACATAAACAATGGAAGTTCTCTAAAAGATTTAGACAATGAACTAGAAAAATTCTAAAAGAGTAAGTGGGACAATGACATGAGGGCTAACAACAAAAATAAGTTATATCATAATGGATGAATTTTTTTAAATTAATGGGAAAAATGACAAGACAATAAAGATAGAGAAGATTACCAATTATACTGCAGTGAACAGGAAGTGAACTAAATTTCCTCATGTTCCTAATAAAGTTCTGAGCTAGCCGGAATGACACATCTGTTCAACTTTAAACCACAAGGAATCCAATGCATCTTTACATTGAATATCTATGTAGTTTTCGAATATATTTTCATTCATAAACATGTGACAAGGTGAAGAAAGAAACATCTCATCATTTTAATTTAGGTGAGTTTGAGAAAATGACAATTTGTACAAGTGGTAATTATTTATATCTTAATCAAGTAATACCACTTTAAGTGCCAAAATAAATCATATTTTATAAGAAAGCAACTCATACTATTTACGTTTATGATCATTTATATTGTTAATAATTGTTTTCATATATAAATAAGTTATATCAATATAAAATTGTTATTTAATTTCTATAATCAAATGATTAAAATTAAATTTTTTACTACATTATTTTAAGATAAATAAATAAAATATTAAAATAATAAATTATAAATTTACCATCTTTTAATCCTTAATTTGTTTAAAATTTACTATTTTTATTCCTATATTTTATTGATTAGATAAGATTCTTTAACTTTATTTAGGATAATATTTTAATGTATATTCTTTTATAGTTATCAAGTCAAACTTAACATGTTTTATATATATCAAAGACTCTAACCAGTAATAAAAATAAAGTCTCAAAATCAATTGATATGATATGTGAGAGAAAGCTAAAAGTGAGTAGTGCTAATAGTATAGTTTTTATTGTATAGAAATAACTTAACTTAATCACAACTAATAAAAATTTGATTATGGGTATGAAAATTATTAATGTGGAATGATAAAGAAAGTGATAATGAAAGTATAGATTTAACATAGGATAAAGAAAACATATCAGTTAAGTTTGGAATTTGTTTTAGTTAAAATTTAAACTCAATCTATTAAAAAAACAAACAGTTACATAATAAGGTTAAAAAACATAAAATGAATTGATTGCATTAATTTTATTTAACTATTACTCCTTTTATCTGAAAAGAGTTTATATTATATTTATTAGTCTGCATCTCTATTACTTCTTTTATCTAATATATTTGACATAGTCTGTATTATATTTATTAGTCCTGCACCTTTTATCTGATATATCTGACACAGTCTGTATTATATTTATTAGTCCTGCATCTTTTATCTGATATATTTGACACAGTCTGTATTATATTTATTAGTCGTGCATCTTTTATCTGATATATCTAACACATTCTGTATTATATTTATTAGTCCTGCATCTTTTATCTGATATATCTGACACAGTCTGTATTATATTTATTAGTCCTGCACTTCTCTGTATCCTAGAGTGATTTTTGACCAAATAGATAATAATATATTTTTCCTCTTTGTCTTTACTTTTTTTCTCTTTTTTTCACTTCTTTGTAATTATTACATTGTATCCTGAGTCATTCATAGCTTAGTTTTTCTTCTACTAACATAGAAAAGTTTTCTACGTTGCTACATCTTCTACTAAAATTGATTGCATTAATTTTATTTAACTATTACTCTTTTTATCTGAAAAGAGTTTATATTATATTTATTAGTCTGCATCTCTATTACTTTTTTTTTATCTAATATATCTGACATAGTCTGTATTATATTTATTAGTCCTACACCTTTTATCTGATATATCTAACACAGTTTGTATTATATTTATTAGTCCTGCACCTTTTATCTGATATATCTGACACAGTCTGTATTATATTTATTAGTCATGCACCTTTTATCTGATATAGTCTGTATTATATTTATTAGTCCTGCACTTCTCTGTATCCTAGAGTGACTTTTGACCAAATAGATAATAATATATTTTTCCTCTTTGTCTTTACTTTTTTCTCTTTTTTCACTTCTTTGTAATTATTACATTGTATCCTCAGTCAATCATAGCTTAATTTTTCTTCTACTAATATAGAAAAGTTTTCTATGTTGCTACGTCTTTTTTTTTTTTTCTTACACATTCAATACTGGAATAAATTTGAAACTTAATGATGACAATTTTTTTCTATAAAAACAAGTTAATGAGATTTGAGTTGAATTCATTTATCAAGAAGTGAATAGTTATTTGATGTAGTAGAACATTTGTAAGAAAAAATCATATTAAATTTTATAATTAAACTTTTGATTCCAACTGCCTTAATTAAATCGATAACAATTATTTGAGTAGGTTATTTTATACAAAAATTATTAATTGAAATTAAGATCAAATTGAACTTAACTAAAAAATACTATAATACCTATAACTTAAAAATGAGAAATAGAAAATAAAAATATTATTCTTAATCAGTAGAACTTATACTTTTATTTCCTGTGTGGTTTTTTTTTTGTCATTTACTTTTTATGTAATATATATTCCTTGCCATTCATAGTTCTCTTCATTTAACTTTCTAACCATTTACTTTATCTTGCACTTTTCAATTTCTTGTTTCTACTTTCTCTTCTTACACTTATATTTATTGTTTTCCACTCTTAAATTAATTTACTTATTCACTCACTTTCAATTTGTTAAAAAAATTCAGTTTACTCATCTTTCAAGTATACTTCTCTATTCTTGTAATTCCTTCTTTAGTTATATATTTTTATTTAAAAAGATTTTAAAAAATTATGTTAGGCATCTCAAAATATTGGTTTTAAATGCAAATGTGAATCAATTATTTAAATAAAAATCATAATGTTATTAATTTAAATAAAAAATTTCATAATATTTATTTATTTTGATCTTTGAAAATTTATATCCATAAAAAATATGATTTATCCAAAGATCAATAGTTACATATAGCATAAACATGTGTTACAAATTTTAATTTTAATAAGATAAAGTACAAGTAGAAGTTCAGGGATGAGAATCCATTAAAACCCACTAATATGAGTTGAGAGAATATCCTTATAGCAGTTACACTCTTACATAAAGCCAATAATTAAGACAACGAACAAGAAAGAATGGTGATAAAGGCAAAGGTCATAAGGTCACACTAATAACTAAAAACTAAGAATGGATGGATCAACAATACAAGAACAACAAGGATATAAACTTTTAAAACGGTGTTTTTTTTAATTTAATAATTTTTTATTTTAAATTAGTATATATATATAAGGAGAAAAAAAAACACAAGCTAAAAAATATCATTGGTATAATTTAATAAGTATTATATTATTAATAATTCTTAGTGAGATCAATTTTTTTAATTTTATTCTTAAATTGAAAAAGTTCATTACATGTGTAGAAAATATAATAATCTGAAATTATTTATGATAGATAAAAAGTTTTCATGATACATTTTTAAAATATATTAAAGTATCTCTTAAAATATCAAAATATAGATCAGTTTCTTAAATAAACTCTTAAATTTTGAGTCACTACGAGAAAGATATTTGAATTAAAAAGAACTATATTAAAAGAGATACCTACTTTAAAAATAACAAATAACATAATTATAGAAAAGTACAGAAATTCTTTTATTTTAGTTCTGATTAACTTGTATTCTTTTATAAGCTTTGTTTGTCTCATAGTCTCCGTTGATAACTTTCTCTTTCCTTAAATTACAATTGTAACGTAAGAGTAAGATGTGATATGATAATAGAGTCATAATCTCAAGAGGAAGAAAATTAACTTTACAAGTAAAATAAATAAAAAAATAACAGGAATTAATCTTTTTAACAAGATACTAAGATAAAAACAAACTTCTATCCTTAAAAAAGTAATGTTCTTATATTTCAGTCTTAAATATGATATTTGAAGTATATGTTTAGAAATAATTGTTATTTTGTCATTAATATTTCTCACTGTGATGGTTCACCTATCAATGTCTGTATTTTATCATTCTCTATATTGGTTTAGTGTCCCCAAATTTGTATAAGAACTGTGAAAGAGAGGCATAAGCATGGGCATAGTAGCTACAATAATTGCAGGGAAAAGAGTTACACATATAGTCAAATGAGAGAAAGAAAACAAATGAGTTGTTCTTAAGTTACTTTTATCTATTATATGTAAGAAAACTATAAATGAGATGTGTCAAGAAAATTAACTCAATTTCATTTATATCTAATACATAATAAACATAGGAATTCAGCAATATTTATGAAACTTACTGATAATAACATGAAGAAAGTAAGATAAGTATTTGTTTAACAGAAAACTAAAAAAAATGTCGTTATTAAAGATAATAATAGATTATTTTTTATAATTTTATAAAATAATTTTTATTATTAGTTATATTTATTTTTTTGTAATGATCTAAATTTAAATGAATTATATATGTTTATTTATTTCCGTCCATTTTTTATATAATTATTATTTACATTATAGAGAGAGATGAAGAGAAAGAGCAAGAGAAAGAGGGATAGATTTTATATGCTGAATTTAAATGATGAATTTAAATTTAAGTTTATCAAAATGAGTATTGACTTGTAGAGTAGCACTTTGGAAGTGAAATTATTTCATGAATAAAAGGCCATGAATTATTTCATGATTTTTTTTTTTCATTTTTAGTAAAATTCGTGTGACAAATTAAAAAAATAGTCACAAACTTTATGTTTACCTTATTAAATTTTTAAGAATGAATTATTATTGACAAAAATAATTAGCTTTCTAATAATTGATAGTTTGTCTAATTAACCACAAGGTAATTTTAGAGTATATATGTCTCAATTTCATCAATAAGTAAGTACCAGAACAGACATATCCAAAGAACATATGTTAAAATAGGAAAGTTAGATAGATTGAAAATATTAATTTTGTTCCAATGACCACCATAAGCTTTTTTTCATATTATGGAATCATTTCCAATAGTTGTCACTTTACTATATAAACTTTGGATGATTTATCCAGAAAATCAATGCTAACAATTTTGAACTATGAATTAGGTTCATTCTTTCTTCTGTAGAAGGGAACAAATATTTGAAAGAGTCTAAAGAGAGATAAAACCTTATAGGCCTTAAATAAGCGTGTTGGTCATCTAAAGAAGATGAATTAATGCTTAGACTTTTCTTATCTTTTACATTTCCTCTTCCAAACTCAAAATAGGGGAGAACTTTTTACCATTAAAATTTTAAATATATGTTTAAAGGATTGGAGGAAGAGAGTAATTCCACTAGCATGAAAAAGTGTTCTTCATTGATGAAGAAGTTTGTCATTACAAATATAAGAATGATGAAATCAAATGTTAAAAACTAGTGGTAAATTTCATGGATAATTTGTTATCACCTAATAAAAATATATATTTTTATTTCTAATGGGATTTAGAGAAAATAAAATGTTGATTTTGTGAGATTTTATAGTCTTATGATCGAATATTAATTGCATGATTTGATTTAGTGTATAGAATGAAAGAGATGTGTAATAATGAAAAATGGTTTATTAAAAACTATTCGAGGTAAAAATATACAATTAGTTTTTGAATAAAGAATTACTTTGCACAAAAAGTCTCAAAATGATGTTTCCTATCAGAAGTTGGTAAATAGAAAGAAAATCTCTTGATAAAGCAGTTATCAATGAGAAAGGAAATGAAAAATGATATCTAAGGAGGAAGAGTTATGAAAATAGGGATATATATCACTAATTCTACATGTTACTTAAGAAAAAGTGTTGAAACTTATTTATTTATGAAGAATATGGAAAAATATTATTAATTTTTAATTAAATTTGAAATTTATTTTTCAAATTTAGTTCACTAATAAAGCAAACATTTGCTTAATAAAATTAAAAATATAAAATGAATTTATTGTATTAAGTTTACCTAAGTGTTACTTAATATACTATTGTTGCCTTTCTCTCTGTACTATATATATTAGTCTCTACCTCTCTCTATCCTATGTGATACTCTACCAAATACATAATAATATGTTATTTTCTTTTTCTATCTGAGCCCTTTGCTTTTTCTCTTTTTTCATTTCTTTGTAACTGTTACATGTATCCAAAGTCATTTATGGCTTCGTTTTCTTCCAGCATTGTTAATATAAAAAGGTATTTTTTTCATCTGCTACATTTTCTTTTTCTTCTTTTTTTTCTTATTCTAAACAATTGTGATTTGACTAAAAGTGGTAAAAGTGGAATGACTTGATTATTTTATTATTAAACTGATAAAAATTAGTCTTATTTTTATTTGAACCACCATCTCTTTAAATTTCTCTCCTTCTTTTCTTCTTTTGACTTCTCTCTATGTCTTTGCATCTGTCTTTCATCAGTTTCGTGAGCGGAGGTCACTGTTAGACTCGTGGCGAATAACAGAGCAAGACTATCCGATTAGAACCTTCGTTACAGTAAGTTCATCTTCTGCCATTTTTCCTTAGAACCAATTTTAGACTTTTCATTTTTTCCTGTTGTTTGAGCTTGCATGTGGCCTCTGAGTCATTAGACGGTGCCTCTATGAGCTCAGTGTTCTAGTGTATGAGGCTGATTGATCAGAGGTCCTTTGGTATAGGTTTGAGTTCTTGAGGATCTTAGGCTGTTGGAGCTCTTAGAGGGAACTTCTACTGCGATTCAGGTAAGGGAAGCTTACCTACATTTTGTCTGAATTGGGTGTGATTGTAGGTTAGGGTTTGATAAAATAACATCTATGTTCTACAAAGTCTGAATTGAAATTTAAAATTTTGTTGTTGACTTGATTCTTGCAAGTATGATGTGGTTATGTGAAAGTTGATTTTTGTCCAATTTAGTCATATGAGGCATGCATGATAACTCTGAGGTAGTAGGAACTGTAAGATTCATAAGTGAAATTTATATTTTCTGCATAGCTCTCGCAGGCTAAGTGCTCTTGCCTAGGCAAATTCACTTTGGAAATTTGAGAGGTGCTCTCGGGTTCAATTTCGCCTAGGCGGGAGGTGTTTCACCCAGACGAGAAGGTAGTCTTGCCCTGGCAGGATATAGTCGCCCAAGCGAGAATAGTCCTGGAACAAGAGTGCTCTCTAGAATGTTTTTGCACAGGACAAGAAAACCTCTAGAAGTGAGGTGCTCTTTGGACTGTTTTTTCCCAGGTGAGATATCATTCGCCCCCGCGAAGAGGTATTCTCGCCTAGGCGAGAGTAATCTCACCCGGGCGTGAATGACCCTTGAACAGGAGTGCTCTCTAGGCTGTTTTCGCCCAACTGATAGTATTTTCGTTCAAGCTAAATTTTTTTTTTTGCTTTCTGTTTGGATTGTTTGATTATTTTGTAATGCAATGTATCAATTTAATAGAATAGATTAATTGATAATTTAAATTTAATAGTACTGATAGTTTAATGATTTCTTTCATTTTTGAGTTTAAGATTGAAAAGTGAATGAATGCATGAGTACAAATTTATATTGTGATGTGTTATTGTTAAAAGTGTTGATAGAGTTGGTCAAGATCTAAGTATAGTATTTTCAGGAAAGAAAACACTCATGTCTAGGCCAATTAGGAAATACATTGTTTAAGGATCTGATCAATAATGATTTATATCCTTAGGGTACTAGTAATAATAGATTATCATTATTAGGTGGTGAGAATCCAAGGAGGTTTAAACTAAGTGACTGCAGCTTGAAACATAGGGAGATTAACCTTGTCATACATGATTAATGATTAATTGTTTTGGAGGCTGTGTGAATTCACTACTTGAAGTTGTATCACATATATCGAGGTCTATTCAATGCACGAATCTTCTAGAAGTAGAGTCAGGTCTACAGTGTGTAGTGTCTTATAATGGTAATGATGCATGAAATTGACTGAGATGGATGATTCTGAGGTGTTTAAGTTGTGTTAAACTTTTTTATTTGATTGAATGACTTTGAATTTTTTTGTACTTGTATTTTAATATCTATTTTTGATGATTGTATTTTGACATGAAAACAGATAGTGTAGCAGATAAATATGTGGAAGATTACTTGGGCTGAGTGATGCTGAAAATGATAAGACTATTTTGAAAACATTTTAAAACTGTATTGTAAATAGGACTGATTAAAATCCTGAATGCATGATTTTGAAATACCTGTAGATTAAAAATGAATGTATGCTGATTAATCTTAATAATAATTAGTAGAATAGGGACTTTATACATATTTTATTTTGTGAAACGTTACAAAATTTCAATAAATATCATATTATTAATCATTTTTAATGAAATCATATTTTTTAAACATTTATTCTTAAATTGAAAAAGCTCATTGTATGTGAAGAAAATGAAATAATCTGAAATCATTTATGATCTCTCGGTTATACAGACAAAGAATTGAGATGATATATTTTTAAAATATATTAAAATATCTCTAAAAATATTAAAATATATACAGTTTCTTAAATAAACTCTTAAAATCTTGAGTCTCTTTAAAAGATATTTGAATTAAAGAAGTATATAAAAGGATACATACTTTAAATCAAATAACATAATTATAATTTTTATTAACTTGTATTTTTTTATAAGCTTTGTTTGTCTTCATTATAATTTTCTCTTTTCTTAAATTACAATTGTAAAGTGAAAGTAAAATATGATATGATAATAGTCAGGAAGAAAATTAACCATACGTATAAAATAAAATAAAATAGCATAAATTATTTTTTTTAACAAGAGACTAAAATAAAAACAAATTTTTTATAAAAAATGATGTTTTTTTTTATGTCTTAAATATAATATTTAAATTATATGTTTAGAAATAATTATTATTTTATCATTATCTTTTTTACTATTATTTCATCATTATCTTTTTCGCTGCTGTCGTGGTTCAGCATATATGGATGTTTGTATTTCTTCATTGTCCATATTGGTTCACTGTCCAAAATTTGTGTCAGAATTTTATGAAAGAGAAGCTTAAGGGTGAGCAGTAATTACAGGTAGAGAGGAGAGTTACAATAGCCAAAGAGAGCCAAATGAGTTGTTAAACTTTATTTAGAATAATAGTTTATATTTCTTTTTGTATTTATTTAGTTAAGTTCAACAAGCCTGTTAAAAATATAAATATCCTAATTAGTTAATAGAAGTCCTTGGCTGGTAAAAAAAGTTAATAGTAGTCAATTTTGAGATTGATTATTATGTAATAGAAAATTATAAATGAGTTATGTTAAAAAAATAAGACATTAAATGTGACGAAGAAAGTGATAAAAAATTCAATAGAAAATAAAGAAAGTAAGGTCACTATTGAAAATAATAACAATGATAATTTACTATTATTTTATATAATTTTAAAACAAACATTAATTTTGTTTAATTTTTTTAATAATATAAATTTAAATAAATTAGAGTTGTCTATCTATTTTCATCCATTTTTAAATAACATAACTATAAAAAATATATTAAAATATATTTTTAAAAGAATTTGACATAATTATAGAAAAAATACAGAAATCTTTTAGTTTTAATTCTTATTAACTTGTATTCCCTTTCGTAGTTCCCAATTATAATTTCTCTTTCCTTAAATTACAATGCTAAAGTAAAAATAAGATATGATATGATAATAAAGTCATAATTTCAAAAGAAGAAAATTAATCTTACCAACAAAATTAGAAAGTAGCAGGAATTAATTTTTTTTAACAGGAAACTAAAATAAAAACAAACTTTCAATTCTAAAAAGAAAGAGTGTTGTTGTTTTTTAAGTCTTAAATATAATATTTAGAATTATTTTGTCGGTTATCTTTTTCATTCACTGTGATGGTGATTCAGTTTAATCATTGTATTTATTTCAGCTTATTTATTTATATTGGTTCGGTGTGTCAGAATGGTGAAATGAAAGAAGAGCATAGTGAAAAAAAGAGAAGGGTGAGCATATCTATGGTAGTTACAGGAAAAGAGTTGAACTTAGTCGAATGAGAGAATAGACACAAACGACTTGTTATTAAATTATTTTTATTTATGTAAAAATAAAATTCTTAAATTGAATAATTATTTTTCATTTTATATTAAAAATAAAATCACTTTTACAACATATATTTATATATTTATTATATTAATTCACTGTTTGAAGTTGTATCATACGTGTATTTCAGAATTTATCTAATAAATATTTTAGAAATAGAATTAGGTCTATAGTGTATAATGTTTCAGTGTCTTATAATTATTATATATAAAATTAATTGAGATGGATATTCTAAGATGTTTGAGTTGTGTTAAACTTTGTATTTGATTGAATGATTTTGAATATTTTAAAATTAATTAGTTTATATTTTAATTTTTTTTATGTTTGTATTTTGATATCTGTCTATAATAAATGTATTTTGATACGAAAATAGATAATATTATAGATGAATTTGTGGACTATTACTTCTGCTAATAATGATAGAACTATTTTGAACAATTTTTAAAAGTGTATTGTCAATAGGATTGATTAGAATCCTTAATGTATGATTTTGAAATATTATAAATTAAGAATTAAATGTATACTTATGAATCTTAATAATTAGTAAAATACTGTATATTTTGAGAACATTACAATTTCAATAAATATCATATTATTAATAATTTTTAATAAAATTATATTTTTAAACATCTATTCTTAAATTGAAAAAACTCATGAAGAAAATGAAATAATTTATGATCTCGTTTATATAAACAAAGAATTGACATGATATATTTTTAAAATATATTAAAATGTTTATAAAAATATTAAAATATATACGGTTTCTTAAATAAACTCTTAAATTTTGAGTCTATGTTTAAAAGATATTTCAATTAAAAAAACTATATAAAATGATACGTACTTTAATCAAATAATATAATTATAATATTCATTAACTTTATTTTATTATAAGCTTCGTTTGTCTCCATTGATAATTTTCTCTTTTCTTAAATTGTAAAGTGAAAGTAAAATATGATATGATAATAAAATCATAATTTGAAAAGGAAGAAAAATAATCATACGAATAAAAAAAATAGCAGAAATTAATTTTTTTAACAAGAGACTAAAATAAAAACAAACTTCCTATCCCAAAAAACGATGTTTTTGTTTATAAGTCTTAAATATAATATTTAAAATATATATTTAGAAATAATTATTATTTCAATTATCTTTTTTCACTGTGGTGGTTTAGAGTCTATGGATATTTGTATTTTATTATTGTTTGATTACTTGTGTTTACTCTTTATATTTTATTTGGATAAGATTCTTAAACTTTTTTTAGAATGATATTTTAATATTGTTTGATTTATTTAGTTAAGTTCAACAAGGTGTTAAAAATATTAAATATCCTAATTAGTAATTAGTTAATAGTAGTCCTTAACTGGTAAAAAAAAAAGTTAATAGTAGTCAATTTTGAGATTGATTATTACAAAATTATAAATGAGTTATGTTAAGAAAATAAGACATTAACTATGACAAAGAAAGTAATAAAAAAATTCAATAGAAGAATAAAGAAAGTAATGTCATTATTGAAAATAATAACAATGACAATTTACTATTATTTTATATAATTTTATAAAACAAACATTAGTTATGTTTAATTTTTTTAATAATATAAATTTAAATAAATTATATATGTCTATCTATTTTTAATCCATTTTTAAATAACATAATTATAAAAATATATTTTTAAAAGAATTTGACAAATTATAGAAAAATATATAAATTTTTTAGTTTTAATTCTTATTAATTTGTATTTTCTTATAAACTTTGTTATTTCGTAGTTCCCATAGATAATTTCACTTTCCTTAAATTACAATTATAATGATAAAATAAAAAGAAGATACGATAATAAAGTCATAATCTCCAAAGGAAGAAAATTAACTATACGTACAAAATTAAAAAAAAATAGCAGGAATTAATTATTTTAACAAGAAACTAAAATAAAAACAAACTTCCTATTTAAAAAATGAAAGTGTTATTGTTTTTAAATCTTAAATATAATATTTAAAATTATTTCATCGTTGTCTTTTCCATTCACTGTGATGATGTGGTGATTCAGTCTAATCATGGTTAATTGTTGGGAAGAGTTACACTTAGCCGATTAAAGATTATACTATAAATACATTATCAAATAATGTATCTTCCTTAAAAGATTAGTATTAAAAGAAAAAATTAAATAATAAATAAGAAATAAATTAGATGTTAATAATAATAAAATAAGTAAAATATATTTTTTTCTTTTTCTTAAGTCACTATTTTAATTACCATTTTACAATAAAAATATTTACACTTTGAATTTTTAAATTAATATTTTCAACTGAATCTTCTACATTAAGACATTTATTTGAATGTGTTTTATATTCTTCTCCTTAATAATTTTGTTTGATTTGTTGTCTTAAAATATCAAAAGAAAAATAATGTCCTATAGTCCGTACTAAACAATCTTAATTATTTAAATTATTTAAAAATAGCGGACAAACATGTACGTACGTGTGTGTTCATTTTTTCTCCTAAAAAATAATATATATACAAAATAATTATATTGTATTAATTTTTATAATAGCTATACCTTTTTATTACAGTAAGTAATATTTACGGTGAGTAATTGTTTTACAAACTATTAGAGCATTGAAAATGTTTAAAAAATAGAGATAAAAATGGTAAATATATATAGTTTAAAAAACCTAATCATTATTAATTATGAATACAATTATAAAAAAGCAAAAGCACTTGTACCCAAAAATAATAGATACAAAACACAATTCATTTATAATAATTATAAATAAACAACAAAATAAAAATTAATGTAACATCAACTAAAAGTATCTTGTACCTAAAAGTCAAGGGCAATTAGAATAAATTCAATGATTTTTTAAAAATTGAAAAATTAATATATCTTTTTAAAGATAAAAGGCCTGAAAATACATATTGAGGATAACATATGAATATTAAAGTTACAGTTTAACTTAATAATATATATACATATATATAATTTTTTAAATCAAATCATTTTAAAAGGTTAATTTCAATTTTATTTTTAATATTTCTTAATACATATTCTTTTATCATATTTTTATATTGTTTCTAGCTTTTTAATTTGTCCCATGTAAGATTGAGAGTTATGTGTATAGGTCTCTTTCTATCATTTATTTTTTCTTTTCTTCCTATAAACTTCCTCCTCTTCTTCTTTTAAATCTTCATTTCTTTCTTCTACTATTTTTCTTCTTCTTTTAAATATTTTACTTTATTTCTAATATTTTTCTACAAACTCCTAAAGGGTAAAAGTTAGTGAGTTGCAGAATAATTTCACCTTATCAGAGTTTAACTATGATATAAATATGTTTACTTCGTATGAATTTTTTTCTACTGTTTTTGTAACTGTACTAGTCATACGTCTGTCTCAGACACCTATTGTTTGAAGTGTGTTCTTGAAGTTTTTGTTTCTGTGAATTTTCAAGTTCTGTTGTCAATTTTCGAGTACCTGTTCTTCAACATTTTCATTAGTCTAAAGTTTACAAGGTATGAAGTTTTCATTTTCATGACTTTTCAATTTTCATTTTGCATCATAATTTCTTATAAACTTTGTTGTTTTTTAATTCCTATCGATAATTTCTCTTTCCTTAAATTACAATGGTAAAGTAAAATGTAAGATATGATATGATAATAATATAATTTCAAAAGGAAGAAAATTTACTATAAAAAAATAACAGGAATTGATTTTTTTAACAAAGAAACTAAAATAAAAACGAATTCCTATCCTAAAAAGAAAGAATGTTGTTGTTTTTAAGTGTTAAATATAATATTTAAAATTATTTCATCATTGTTTTTTTCAGAGGTGATTCAGTCTAATCATTTTATAAGATAAGCATTTCCATGTTAGTTACAACAACTGCGGTAGAAGAGTTATTGTCGCTGAAGTATTAAACAATCTTAATCATGTACGTGTTTGTTATTTTTTTCTCTTAAAAAAATAATATATATACAAAATAATTATATTGTATTAATTTTTATAATAAGTATACTTTTTATTACAGTAAGTAATATTTACAGTGAGTAATTGTTTTATAGACTATTAAAGTATTAAAAATATTAAATAAAACATTAAGTGTTAAATATAATATTTAAAATTATTTCATCATTATTTTTTTCTTTTTCTTCCTTTCACTGTTGATTCAGTTTAATCATTGTTTTAGTTTCATCGTTTTCAATATTAGTTCTGTGTGTCAGAATTGTGAAAAGAGAGAAGAATAAGCATCTGCATGGGAATTACAATAATTGTGAAAAGAGAGAAAAATAAGCTTCTGCATGGGAATTACAATAATTGTGGAAAAAAGAGTGACACGTATGCAGTTACAAGAACTGTCGGAAGAAGAGTGACACGTAACTAAACGAGACGACGGAAGAGACAGATGAACTGTTATCAAATTGCTACGTAGAAAAAATTCTTAAATTTGATAATTTTTTTTATTTTATTTTAAAAATACGGTCACTTTTATAACGTGTATTTACATATTTATTATATTAAAAATATATAATTTTATTATTTTTATAAATAAATAAAATAATATAATTTAAAATTATAAAATTAGGATTAAAAATTATACAATATTATTTTTATTTAATAATTTGAAAATAAATAAAATTATTTAATTATTTATTTTATTAATAAATAAATTATATTTTATTTAAAAGATAAAAATATATAATTAAAAATGTTACTAAAAATAAATTATCAAATGATGTATCTTTCTTAAAAGATTAGTATTAAAAATAAATATTAAATAAGAAATAAATTATATATTAATAATAATAAAATAAATAAAATATACTTCTTTTCTTCTTGTTAAGTCATTGTTTTGATTATCATTCTAAAATAAACATATTTACACTTTAAATTTTTAAATCCATATTGGTCTAAATTAAGACATATTGTTGTCTTAAAATATATATAAAAAAAATGCACTACGGTCAGTATTAAACAATCTTAATTATGTATGTGTGTGTTATTTTTTCTCTTAAAAAATAATATATATATATATATATATAAAATAATTATATTGTATTAATTTTTATAACAGGTATACTTTTTTATTACTGTAATATTTACAGTGAGTAATTGTTTTCCAGACTATTAAAGCATTATAAAAGTTAAATAAAATATTAAAACAATAAGTGTTAAATATAATATTTAAATTATTTCATCATTATTTTTTTTCCTTTTTGCTGTTGATTCAGTCTAATCATTAGTTTAATTTCATCGTTTTCAATATTGATTCGGTGTGTCAGAATTGTGAAAAGAGAAAAAAATAGGCATCTGCATGGTAATTACAATAATTGTCAGTGGGTAATTGCAATAATCAGAAAAAGAGTGACACGTAGTCGAATGTAGAATAAAATTGTTTTTTATTTTATTTTAAAAATACAGTCACTTTTACTATATGTATTTACATGTTTATTATATTAAAAACTATATAATTTTATTGTTTTTATAAATAAAGAAAATAATATAATTTAACATTATAAAATTAGGATTAAAAATTATACAATATTATCTTTATTTAATAATTTGAAAATAAATAAATTATTTAATTATTTATATTTATTAATAAATAAATTATATTGTATTTAAAAGATAAAATTATCTAATTAAAAATGATACTAAAAATAAATTATCAAATGATGTATCCTTAAAAGATTAGTATTAACAATAAAAGTCAACTAAGAAATAAATTATATTTTAATAATAATAAAATAAGTAAAATATAATTTTTTTTTCTTGTTAAGTCACTGTTTTGATTGTCATTTAAAAAAAACATATTTACACTTTAAATTTTTAAATTAACATTTTTAACTGAATCTTGTAAATTATGACTATAACCAGTACTAAACAATCTTAATTTTTTAAAAACAGGGGACAAGTACGGGTGTGTTATTTTTTCTCTTAAAACAATTATATATATACCATTTTTATCTCTATTTTCTTAACATTTTTAATGCTTTAATAGTTTGTAAAATAATTACTTACTGTAAATATTACTTACTGTAATAAAAAATATATAACTATTATATAAATTAATACAATATATTTATTATATATATATATATATATATATATATATATAATTTTTTAAACCAAATCAAGTTAAAAGGTTAATTTCCATTTTATTTCTAATTTCTCTTAATACATAATTTTTTTATCATATTTTTATATTTTTTCTAACTTCTTAATTTATCTCGTAATCAGTGTGTAAAATATGTCTATAAGATTGAGAGTTATCTGTATGGATTTTCTTATTTTTTTTTCTTTTGCTTCCTAAAAACTTCTTCCTCTTCTTCTTTTTTAAATCTTCATTTATTTCTTCTACCATATTTCTTGTTCTTTTTAAATATTTTACTTTATTTCTAATAATATTTTTCTATAAACAGATCCTAAAACATAAAAGTTAGTGAGTTGCAGAACAATCTCACCTTATCTGAGTTTAATTTAGAGTAATTTTTTTCTCAAATATATTTTTATTATTTTTCTTTTAGTATATGATGTGAGCAACTGAAAAATTTATTTATATTATTGGTTGAAAAAAAAAATTCTTAATCAAACTCTTCTTTAGTATGCGTGTTGATTTATTTAGTGATATTTTTATAGGTCTTTAGATGCAATTTCAACTATTTTTAAATATTACTTTAAGTTGAAATTCATTTTTTGTTTCAATATAGGAATAAGTGTTGTGAGATCTGGTAGAATTGTGAATGATGTATTTGAAATTTCTTAAATTAAGGTTAGAGATTATATAAATTTTTGAACTTGATATTTGTCTAAGCAAATTATGCATTATAAGAGTATAAGATATTCTTTTAAATTTGTTAGGTTTGTTAGAATGCTTAAAATCTAAATTCAAAATTTGTTTTGAAATTATGTAAGAATTGTTCTTACATATGTTTAAAATATCACAAGCTTAAATATAAATCAATTTATAATATCTTTAAATTATAGTATTTCTTATTCAATACTCGTGTATTGAATAGACTCCGAAATATGCACGTGTCATACAATTCTTCCAAATCGTTGTATGACGATATTAGTTTCCCTAAGACTTTTTTGATCAATTATGTTTTAAGTTGCAGTTACCCAGTTAAGAGACAATACACATTCTAATTGACTTAGATAAGTATGTTAGTCACAATAATTATAGTAAAAGAGTTACACCTAGTTGAATGAGATAACTTAGACAAATAAATTGTTCTTAAATTACTTTTATATATGTAAAATAAATTTTTTAAATTGGAAGATTTTTTTATATTAAAAATACAGTCACTTTTACAATGTGTATTTACATATTTATTACATTAAAAAATATATAATTTTATTATTTTTATAAATAAAAAAAATAATATAATTTAAAATATATATATATATATATATTTATAAAATTAGGATTAAAAATTATACAATCTTATTTTTATTTAATAATTTAAAAATAAATAAAAGTATTTAATTATTTATTTTATTAATAAATAAATTATATTTTATTTAAAAGATAAAAATATCTAATTAAAAATCATACTAAAAATAAATTATCAAATGATGTATCTTTCTTAAAAGATTAGTATTAAAAATAAAATTAACTAAGATATAAATTATATGTTTAAATAATAAAATATACTTTTTTTTCTTCTTGTTAAGCCATTTTTTTTATTATCATTCTAAAATAACCATATTTACACTTTAAATTTTTAAATTAACACTTTTAACTAAATCTTATACATTAAGACATTGATTTGGACCTGATTTATATTCGTCTAAATTAAGACATATTGCTATTTTAAAATATCAAAGAAAAACAATGCAGTACAGCCAGTACTAAACAATCTTAATTATGTACGTGTGTTCATTTTTTCTACTAAAAAAAAAATATATACAAAATAGTTATATTGTATTAATTTATAATAGGTATACTTTTTTATTACAGTAAGTAATATTTACAGTAAGTAATTGTTTTACAGACTATTAAAACATTAAAAATGTTAAAAAGGTAAAATATTAAAGCATTAAGTGTTAAATATAATATATAAAATTATTCCATTATTATCTTTTATTTCTCATTCACTGTGTGGTGATTCAGCATTATTTTTTTTTTCATTCACTGTATTGATTCAGCTAATCATTATTTGTATCTCATCGTTTTCAATATTGCTTCGATGTGTCAGAATTGAAAACAAACAAACATCTGCATGACAGTTACAGTGATTGTCGGAAAAGAGTGACACGAGACAGCAATGGTAGGAAAAGAGTGACACGTAGCAAACGAGACACCCATTGTCGAAAAAGAGTAACACGTAGCAAACGAGACAAAGGAAAGAAAGATGAGCTGTTTTTAAATTATTTTATCTATAAAAAATAAAATTCATAAATTTGATAACTTTTTTTTATTTTAAAAAATACAGCCACTTTTATAATGTGTATTTACATATTTATTATTAAAAAACATATAATTTTATTATTTTTATAAATAAAAAATAATATAATTTAATATATATATATATATATATATTTATAAAATTAGGATTAAAAATTATACAATCTTATTTTTATTTAATAATTTGAAAATAAATAATATTATTTAATTATTTATATTTATTAATAAATAAATTATATTTTGTTTAAAAGATAAAATTATCCAATTAAAATTATACTAAAAATAAATTATCAAATGATGTAGCCTTAAAAGATTAGTATTAACAATAAAAGTAAAATAAAAAATAAATTACATTTCAATAATAATAAAATAAGTAAAATATAATTTTTTTCTTCTTGTTAAGTCACTGTTTTGATGTCATTTAAAAAAAAAACATGTTTACACTTTAAATTTTTAAATTAACATTTTTAACTGACTTATAAATTACATTAAGACACATTGCTGTCTTAAAATATCAAAGAAAAATAATGCACTATAATCAGTACTAAACAATCTTAATTATTTAAAAACAGCGGACAAACATGTACGTGTGTGTTATTTTTTCTCCTTAAAAAAATAATAATATATATATATATATATATATATATATATATATATATATATATTATTTTTATCTATTTTTT